>Ga0209399_10000004_pt1 | contig 243891 bp, 239 predicted proteins | sample OV2TP3_FD_184130 | JGI IMG/M metagenome (GOLD analysis project Ga0209399, IMG submission 184130) | Hot spring microbial communities from Beatty, Nevada to study Microbial Dark Matter (Phase II) - OV2 TP3 (SPAdes) (version 3) | ecosystem: Environmental > Aquatic > Thermal springs > Hot... | reverse complement strand
GAGAGGAGGAGTGTCGCCTCAGCGCGGGTTCACGGAAGATGGGGGCAGAGGAAATGCAGATTCCATGCGGTTGACAGGCGCACGCTCATAGAAGGGGCGAGGGTTAAGAGGGCAGGCACAAGAAGGGGGACAGGCACATGGCCCATTGCATGGGGAAAAGCAACGGGCACCCCGAAAGCGAGACAGTCCCCGTGTCTCTCCTACGATTTGATGCCCAGTTCCAGTGCCTGGCGCTTGAGGGCCTTGATCTGGTCGCGGACCTGCGCCGCGCGCTCGAAGTTCAACTCCTTGGCCGCCGCCTTCATCTCTGCGTCCAGACGCTTCAACAGCGGGCCCGGATCGCCGTCGAGCGCGTAGGCCGGCGTTTCTTCCGCGGCGATCGGCACGGTCACGTAGTCGCCCTCCGACGCCTCGTACAGCGTCTTCGGGATGCCCTTCTTGATGGTCTCCGGCGTAATGCCGTGCGCCCGGTTGAACTCCGCCTGCGATTTGCGGCGCCGCGTCGTCACCTCGACCGTGCGCTTCATGGACTCAGTGACGAGGTCTCCGTAGAGAATGACCGCCCCGTTCACGTTGCGGGCCGCGCGGCCGGCCGTTTGGATCAAGGACCGCTCGGAGCGCAGGTACCCTTCCTTGTCCGCGTCCAGGATCGCCACCAGCGAGACCTCGGGTATGTCGAGGCCTTCCCTCAATAGATTTATGCCGATCAGCACGTCGAACACCCCCCGGCGCAGGTCACGGATGATCTCGGTGCGCTCCAGCGTGTCGATGTCCGAATGGAGATACCGCACCTTCACGCCGAGGTCGTGGTAGTACTCGGTCAGGTCCTCCGCCATGCGCTTGGTCAGCGTCGTCACCAGCACGCGGTCCCCCCGCGAGACGCGGTTCTTGATCTCCGCCAGCAGGTCGCCCACCTGGCCCTTGGCCGGTTTGACCGTCATGTCAGGGTCCATCAGACCCGTGGGCCGGATGATCTGCTCCACCACCCGCTCACCGGCCTTCTCCAACTCGTAGGGACCCGGCGTGGCCGACACGTAGATCGCCTGCCGGACGCAGCGCTCGAACTCGGCAAATTTCAGCGGCCGGTTGTCGATCGCCGACGGCAGCCTGAAGCCATAGTCCACCAGGCTCTTCTTGCGCGAGTAGTCGCCGGCCTGCATCCCCTGCACTTGGGGGATCGTCGCGTGCGACTCGTCCACGACCAGGAGGTAGTCCTTGGGACAGTAGTCCAGCAAAGTCGGCGGCGGCTCGCCGGCCTGCCGCCCGCTCAGGTGGCGCGAATAGTTCTCGATGCCGTGGCAATAGCCCATCGCGCGGACCATCTCCAGGTCAAAGCGCGTCCGCTGCTCGATGCGCTGGGCTTCCAGTAACTGCCCGTTGCGCTTGAACTCGGCGATCCGCCCGTCCAGCTCCGCTTCGATCCCGCTGAGCGCGCGGTCGAACCGGTCCGGCGGAATGAGGTAGTGCGTGTTGGGATAGACCGGGACTTTGGAGAGGCGGCGGAGCGACGTGCCGGTCAGCGGGTCGATCTCGTGGATGGCGTCCACCTGGTCGCCGAAGAGCTCAATGCGCAGGCTCTGGTCATCCGATGCCGCCGGAAAGATCTCGACGACGTCCCCCCGCACGCGGAAGGTCCCGCGATGGAAATCCAGATCGTTCCGCTGGTACTGGATCTCCACGAGCTTCTTGAGGATCGCCTCGCGTCGGACCTCCATGCCTTCTTCCAGGTACAGCAGCATGTCGTGGTACACCTCGGGCGAGCCGAGGCCGTAGATGCAGGAGACGGAGGCCACGATGATGATGTCGTCCCGCTCGAACAGGGAGCGCGTGGCCGAGTGCCGCATCCGGTCGATGGCGTCGTTGATCGAGGCGTCCTTCGCGATGTAGGTGTCGGTGGAGGGAATGTACGCCTCGGGCTGGTAATAATCGTAGTAGCTGACGAAGTACTCCACGGCGTTCTCGGGGAAGAAGCTCTGGAACTCGCGATAGAGCTGGGCCGCCAGGGTCTTGTTGTGGACGATCACGAGCGTGGGCTTCTGGACACGCGCAATCACGTTCGCGAGCGTGAAGGTCTTGCCGGAGCCGGTCACGCCCAGCAGCACCTGGTGCGGGAGCCCGCGCTCGATCCCTTCAGTCAGGGCGTCAATCGCCTGCGGCTGATCCCCCGCCGGCTGAAAATCCGACACGAGCTTGAACGATCCCATGGCCGACAGCCTACCACAGGGAAACCCGGCTTGACGACCGACGCCCATTGCAAGCACATGGAGAATGCGGTAGGTTCGTGGAACGTATGTCGCGCCGATGACTCCCGTGCCTTCCACGCCCGAGCGAGCGGCCTGGCTGGCGCTGGTCCCCGCGCTCGCGACGCTCGCCTACTACACGCTCCCCGCCCCGCTTCAGCAGAATCTCTGGATCACCTTCGGCCCCCAACTCCTGGCGTACGGTTCGTTGATCCTGTGGGCCCTGTTGAATCCCGGATGGAAAACAGCCCTCCGGTTGGACGCTCACGGCGTCGGGCCCGGCTTGAAGTGGGGCGCCTTCGTCGGCGCCGCGCTGGGCGCCGTGAACCTGAGCCTCATCCTATTGATCATTCCGACTCTGGGCGGCGACATCACGTTTCTTCGCGCGACGCCCCACGCCCACGCACCCATCTGGGCGATGTTCCCGCTCGGCATCGCCGGGACCGGGGTGTTGGTCGAGCTGAACTTTCGTGGATTTCTGATTGGCCGCCTGCTCACGCTCTTCGGAGATTCGTTCTACGGCAAGATTGGCGCCGTCGTCGTCTCGGCCCTGGTCTTCGCCTACGATCCGTTCATGGTCCGCGTCTTCCAGCACCTGCACATGATCGCGATCTGGGACGGCCTCGCCTGGGGGATTCTGCTGTTGCGGACGGGGAGTCTCTATGCGACCATGGCCGCGCACACCGTCGAAGTGTGGATTCTGTACGTCTGTCTCAAACTCTGGTTCGCGTGAAAAGATCGTGAGGCGCGCATGAAATACGTGCTCTACTTCATCATCGGCGGGACGGTCGTCAGCCTGACGACCTACCTGGGGAGCCTCGGAAAGAGCTGGCTCGCCGCGTTCATCACCACGTTTCCGGCTCTCACCGGGCTGACGTTCGTCCTGATGTACCTGAACGCCGGCATCGAGCCGACCATTCCCTATGCGAAGAACCTCTTCTACTTCGTCATCCCCTGGCTGGCCTACGTGGGGTTCTACGTCTGGACAATCGACCGCCTCGGCTTCTGGCTCGCCCTCACCGGCGCCGTCGCCCTCTTCACCGCCGTCGCGGCCGCCATGAAACTGGTCGTGTAGTTTGCTTGTACCCTTTCCCCCGATTTGCCATAATACCGGCACGTCATGGCTAGGCTGGGCGTCAATGTCGATCATGTCGCGACCCTTCGCGAGGCGCGGGGCGGCAAGGACCCCGACCCCGTCGCGGCCGCCGTGCTCGTGGAGATGGGCGGCGCCGACGGGATCGTCGTGCATCTGCGGGAGGACCGCCGCCACATCCAGGACCGCGACCTGCGGCTCCTCCGGGAAATCGTCCAGACCAAGCTCGATCTCGAGATGGCGGCCACGGACGAGATGGGCCGCATCGCCATGGAGATCAAGCCCCACCTCGTCACCCTGGTTCCGGAGCGTCGGCAGGAGCTCACCACCGAAGGCGGGCTGGACGTCGAGGGCGACCGCCAGCGGTACAAAGACCTGATCACGCTCCTGCACCAATGCGGGATCGCGGTCAGCCTCTTCGTCGATCCCGTCCTGGAGCAGATCAAGGCCGCCCACCGCGTCGAGGCCGACTGCGTCGAACTCCACACCGGCCGTTACGCCAACGCCACGGGGCTCAAGGAGCAGGATACCGAGTTCGAAGCCCTCGCCCAGGGCGCGCGCCTCGCGTATAAGCTGGAGATGGCGGTCCTGGTGGGGCACGGGCTCAACTACCGGAACGTGCGCCGGCTGCGGGCCATCCCCGAGATCGTCGAATACAACATCGGCCACAGCATCATCGCCCGCGCCATCGCGGTCGGACTCGAACGGGCGGTCCGGGAGATGAAAGACCTCCTCCGGTAGCCCGGATTATTCATATGGAACTCGTCACCGCCGCGGAGATGCGCGAGTTGGACCGCGCCGCCATCGAGGGGCGGAACATTCCCAGCCTCCGCCTGATGGAACAGGCCGGCCAGGCGGTGGCCCGCGAGATGGAGCGGCGCTTCGGGCCGCTGCGCGGCAGGACCGTCACCATCGTCGCCGGTAAGGGACAGAACGGCGGCGACGGGTTCGTGGTGGCCCGGCTGCTCCGCAAGAAAAACTGCAGGGCGCGCGTGGCCCTCCTGGCGTCCCCGTTCTCCCTCAAGGGCGATGCCGCCGTCAATCTGCGGCGATTTCAGAAAGCCGGCGGCCGGTGCCACGCGGTCGACAAGGAATCCGCGCTCGACAGCGTGCTGGCTCCCCTCTTGCAAACCAGCGAGATGCTCGTGGACGCCATCTTCGGGACAGGCTTGAACGCGCCCGTAAAGGGCCTCCCTGCTTCCGCCATCGCTCTCATGAACGCCTCCGGCCGCCCGATCGTCGCCATCGATCTGCCCTCCGGGCTGGACGGCGACACGGGTTTCGTCCTGGGCTCGGCCGTCACGGCGGCCCTCACCGTCACGCTCGCCCGCCCCAAACGCGGACTCTACCTGGGCGTGGGTCCGGACCATGCCGGCGCCGTTCGCGTGGCCGACATCGGCATTCCGGCCGACCTCATCGCCGCCGCAAAGATCCCCGTGTCATTGCTGGAAGCCGCCGACGTCAGGCCTCTGCTCCACAGGAGGCCCCGCACGGCACACAAGGGCACGTTCGGCCATGCCGGGATCATCGCCGGCTCCGCCGGCAAGACCGGCGCGGCCGCCATGGCGGCGATGGCCGCGCTCCGGATCGGCACGGGGCTCGTCACGGTCGCCGCCCCGCGGAGCGCCTCCGACGTGCTGGAAGCCAAGCTCCTCGAGGCCATGACCTGTCCCGTCCCGGAGACCGAGGCCCGCACGCTGTCGGAGCAGGCGCTGGATCCGCTCCTCGCGTTCGCCGCCGGCAAGACGGCGCTGGCCATCGGGCCGGGGATCGGCACGCACCCCGAGACTCAATCGCTCGTGCGCAGCCTGCTCGTCGCAGTGAAACGTCCGATGCTGCTGGACGCCGACGGCCTCAACGCCGTCGCCGGCCACACGGACCTGCTGGGCCGGGCGTCCGGGCCGCTGGTCCTGACGCCGCATCCGGGCGAAATGGCCCGCCTGCTCGGCACCACGTCGGCCGCGATTCAACGCGACCGGCTGGGCGCGGCCTCGCGCCTGGCGTGCGAGCGGAACGTCTGCGTGGTCCTCAAGGGAGCCGGCACCGTCGTCGCGGGGCCGGACGGCAGCCTCGCCGTCAATTCGACCGGCAACCCCGGCATGGCGACGGCGGGCACCGGCGACGTGCTGACCGGCGTCATCGCGGGCCTGCTGGCACAGGGGCTTCCCCCTTGGGAGGCCGCATGCGCGGGCGTCTACCTGCACGGCCTGGCGGGAGACCTCGCCGCGTCGGAGCAGGGCGAAACGGGCTTGATCGCCGGCGATGTCATCCGGGCCGTTCCTCGCGCCATTCAGCACGTCTTGACCGACGACACGCCGGCAACATGACCGCCACTCCCGCAGGTCCGACTGCCATGGAAGGTTCCGTCGCCGTTTGGGAAACGACCTCGGCGGAGGCGACCCACGCCCTGGGAAAACTCCTGGGCGAGTCCTGCGCCGGAGGGGAAACCATCGCCCTGATCGGGCCGCTGGGCGCCGGCAAGACCTGCCTGGTCCGCGGTCTCGCGGTCGGGCTGGGCGCGCCGGCCGGGGCCGTGACCAGTCCGACGTTCGTCCTGATCCACGAATACGCCGGCCGCGCGCCGCTGTACCACGTGGACCTCTACCGCCTCGATGCTCGCGACGCGGTGAACGGGCTCGGCCTGGAGGAATATATCGACTCGGCGGGCGTCACCGTGATCGAATGGGCGGACCGGGCTCCGGCGGTGCTGCCGCGCGACCATCTGCGCATCACGATCGAGCACCTGGGCGGCGACCGGCGTCGCGTGACGCTCCACCCGCAGGGCGCGCGGCCGGCGGAGCTGGCGGCGCAGGTCGTCGCGCGCCATCCGGCCCGGCCGGGGATGGGCGGCGCATGAAACAGCTCTGGGCGCCCTGGCGCTTGGCCTTTATCGAAAAGGCTTCACGTCTCTCCGGATGCATCTTCTGCGAGACGCCGGCCCTCAAGAAGGACGGCAAATCATTTATCTTACGGCGGGGGCGCCACGCCTACGTGCTGATGAACATCTACCCGTACAACAACGGCCATCTCTTGATCGCGCCGTACCGGCATATCGCGACCATCGAGGATCTCCCCCAGCCGGTCCTGCTCGACATGATGCGGCTGGTGCAGCAGGCGATCACGGCCATCCGGCAAGTCTACGAGCCCGAAGGCTTCAACCTCGGCGTGAACCAGGGACGGGCGGCGGGCGCCGGCATCGAGCACCACATCCACCTGCACATCGTCCCGCGGTGGGGAGCCGACACCAATTTCATGCCGATTCTGGGGGAAACCCGCGTCCTGCCCCAGCACCTGAAGGCGTCGTACGCACGCCTGAAGGCGGCCTTCGGCACAGGACATCGGGCCGGTCCTCGCCCTCGCCGGGCGAACCCGACGCGACTGCCCCGGCGCACGTCGTAATGTACCGCTATCCTGTCGTCCGTCTGATCCTCGTGATCATCCTCATCGCGATGTCGATCACCTTCATCTGGCAAAATCCCACGGAGGAGGCGCTCCTCCACTACTTCGGGCAGACGTTCAAGGCCCCTATCTACAAGCCCATCCTGAGCGCCTTCGGCGCCGGCCTGCTGATCATGGGCATCCTCCTCTTCCCCGCCTGGATCAAGCTGCGCATCGAGCTACGGCGCGCGCGCACCGCCCTGCACCTCGCCGAGGAGGAACTGGACCGGCTGCGCCCCGCGCGGACCACCCCGCCCCCACGCCCGCCCGGGCCGTTGCGTGACCGTGACGAGGATGAGGATGCCCCCTGATCTCACGCCGCTCATGCGGCAGTATCGCCAGGTCAAACAGCGGCACCCCGAGGCGATCCTGTTTTTCCGGGTCGGCGATTTCTACGAGATGTTCTACGAGGACGCCGTCGAGGGCTCGCGCCTGCTGGACATCGCGCTGACCTCGCGCGACAAGAACAAAGCCGATCAGGTTCCGCTGTGCGGGATTCCCTATCACGCCGCCACCGCCTACATCGCAAAGCTCCTGCGGGCGGGCCGCTCGGTGGCCCTGTGCGACCAGGTGGAGGATCCCCAGGCGGCCAAAGGTCTCGTCCGGCGGGAAGTCGTGCGCGTGTACACGCCGGGCACGCTGGTCGAGCCGGACTTGCTGGCCGCGGGAGAACCGAACTACCTGGCTTCGCTCGCGCCCGGACCGTCCGGCATGGGCCTTGCCTGGCTGGACCTCTCGACCGCCGAATTTCGCGTGCTGGAGATGGGCGATCCCTGGGCGGACGCCCTCCGCGACGAGCTGCTCCGGATCGAACCGCGGGAGGTGCTCGTTCCGGATCACAACGCCGCGCGCCTGCGCGCCGTTCTCAGCTTCACTCCGACCGTCATCACGCCGGTTCCGGCGTCGGCCTTCCACCCGGCCGCCGCGCGCGCGCTCCTGATGGAGCACTTCCGCGTCGCCTCCCTGGCCGGCTTCGGATGCGACGACAAGCCGCTCGCCGTCTCGGCCGCCGGGGCCCTCCTGCAGTACGTCAAAGAGACCCAGCCCGGCGCCTCCCTTGCGCACATCGCACGGATGCAGGTGTACGCGCGGGGCCGCACGATGATCCTGGACCGCGCCACCCAGCGCAATCTGGAATTGGTCCGGCGGACGGCGGACGGCCAGACGGACGGCTCCCTCCTCAACGTCCTCGATCGGACCGTCACGCCGATGGGGGCCCGTCTGCTGCGGGAGTGGCTCCTGCATCCGCTGACCGAGCTCCCGGCGATCATGGCCAGGCAGGACGCCGTGGCCGATCTCCATGGCGACCTGAACCGGCGGAGCCGCCTTCGGACGGCCTTGCGCGACGTGTCGGATCTCGAGCGTCTGATGAGCCGGGTCGTGCTGGGTGCCGCCAACGCCCGCGATCTGTGCGCGCTCAAAGACTCGATCGCGGCCATCCCCGACATCAACCGTCTCCTGGCTTCGTGCACCGCGCCCCTCTTGCGGGAGCGCGCCGAGCCCTGGGACGATCTCGCCACGCTGGCCGCCGTGATCGACCGCACCCTCCGCCCGGACCTTCCCCTGTCGGTCAAGGAAGGTGGCCTGATCCGCGAGGGGTTCAACGCCGACCTCGATGAGCTGCGCGCAATCAGCCGCGACGGGAAAGCCTGGATCGCCCGCATCGAGACGCAGGAACGGCAGCGCACCGGCATTGACTCCCTGAAGATCCGGTACAACCAGGTGTTCGGCTACTACATCGAAGTCACCAAGCCGAACCTGCCGCGGGTGCCCGCCGAGTACATCCGCAAACAGACCATCGCCAACGCCGAGCGGTTCATCACGCCGGAGCTGAAGACGCTCGAGGACAAAGTGCTGGGAGCCGAGGACCGCATCCGCGCGCTCGAATATGAGCTGTTCGACGCCCTCCGGCGAGAGGCCGCCGCGGAGGCCGCGCGGGTGCAGGCCCTGGCGCGCACGCTCGCCCTCGCCGATGCCGTCGCCTCCCTGGCCGAAGCCGCGGCGGACGGCGGATACTGCCGACCCGACCTGACGGAGGGCGATTCGCTCACCATCAAGGATGGCCGCCACCCCGTGCTCGAACGCCAGGCATTGCCCGGCGGGTTCATTCCCAACGACGTTCAGCTCGGCGGGCCCGACCGGCGGCTCCTGGTCATCACCGGCCCCAACATGGCGGGTAAGAGCACGTACTTAAGACAGGCCGCACTCATCGTGCTGATGGCACAGATGGGCGGGTTCGTCCCCGCCAAGTCCGCCGCAATAGGCCTCGTGGACCGCATCTTCACACGTATCGGCGCGGCGGACAATCTGGTGGAAGGACAGAGCACGTTCATGGTGGAGATGACCGAGACCGCCAACATCCTGCATCACGCCACGGCGCGCAGCCTGATCATCCTGGACGAGATCGGCCGGGGCACCAGCACGTTCGACGGGCTGAGCATCGCGTGGGCCGTCGCCGAGTGCCTGGCCGACCGCAACCGGATCGGCGCCCGGACGCTTTTTGCGACGCACTATCACGAACTGACCGACCTGGCGCGCACGCACGCGGGCGTTCGTAACTACAATGTGGCGGTCCGGGAGCGGGGCGAAGAGATTCTGTTTTTGCGGAAGATCGTGGAAGGCGGGGCGGACCGGAGCTACGGCATCCACGTGGCCCAACTGGCCGGCCTTCCGCGCGACGTCATCACCCGGGCCGCTGAAGTGCTGGCGAGGCTGGAAAATGGATCGGTCCAGGACATCGCCGGTCAGATGGGACTCGACCTCCCTCCCATGACAACGCCCGATCCCACGCTCCCGGCGCCCCATCCAATCCTGGAAGAAGTCCGCCAGATGGATCTGTTCGGCATGACGCCTTTGGAGGCCATGAACAAACTGGCGGAGATCAAGGAACGGTTGGAGAAGGAAGAGGGAGCCTAGAGAAAGAACGGGCGGTAGGTCCCAAGGACCCACCGCCCGCGAAGGTTATAACTTATCGCGCCTTATTTGGGCGCATCAGCCGGAGGACCAGCGACGCAGCCCACGTGGTCCTTGAACCGAATGTGCTTGCCGTATTCGGTGCTGCCACCGGGCAGTGGGGCGCCAAACACATCAGTCGGCACGCCGGGCTTGCCCTTGATCACGCCGCACTTGGATTCCTGCGTCGGACGTCCAGGATGGGGCGCCATGACGACAGGGCCCTGCATGAACCCTCCCGGATTGAGGCCGACCCAGAGCTTGTCATCCGAGTCTTTGACGTTGCTGGCGATGCGCTTGTTCTGCTCGACCTCATGCACGCTCATCTCGACCACGTCACCTTTCGTCGTAGGCGCAACGCTCGTCGCCGCCGCCGGGCCGGGGGCCGAACGGGCCTTGGCCTTCAAGGCGGCCAGGTCAGCGCCTGACGCAAACACGCGCATGTTCTTTCCGGGGAGCATCATCCCCCAGTACTGATCGATCTCCCCGCTGTTCATGACCCCCTTCCACGTCCAGTTGATCCAGACTGCGTCCTCGTACGGATCCACGATGATCACGCGGGCCAGGATGGTCCGGGGCTGGCTGAAGTCTTCCTCAAAGCGCTCCGTAAAGGCCTCGATGGCCAGGGCGGTCCCGGCCGCAACGCCCACGAGCAAGAGGGCGGCGCCGATCGCCAGAATCTTGGAATAAGCCTTCATGAGACTCCCTCCTTAAAAGTAGTCTGAGAAGATGTGAATAAGTCGATTATTTGAGCACCTTGAAGGACGTGATCGTCGGCCGGCCGCCGATATCCTCGACGTTCACTTCCAGGTTCACCAACTCCTGGTTGGCCTTCAACATCTGGTCCATCAGGCTCTTGTCCTTGACGGCGATGCGGACGGTCGTCTGCGCATGGTACCACCCGGCATAGGGCATGTTCTTCTCCGTCCCGCCCTGGAAACCCCAGGACCCGCCGGCCGACCAGCCGTCCGGCACTTCGGTCGTCGTCACTGACGTCCGCCCTCCGGGCGTGCCCGAACCCGGAGCGCCGGTGTTCCAGTATTGAATCCCGAACAACACCTCGCCGTCCGGATTCTCGGCCCACTGCGCCCAGATCCGGCCCTTCAAGGTCTCGGCCGCCGCATTATCGGCAGGCAACGACCCGACTACAAACAAGGCAAGCACCGCAGCAATGATAATGCCTGTTCTCATCCTGTCTCCCTCCCCTTAATAAGCGTGTACGACGGATGACATATATGACTCTGAAAACACCCGGCAACGATTCAAACTAGCAAACAAAGCCGTACAACAGGGTGGGATGCTACTAAAGGGCACGTGGCTTGTCAAGAAAATTTTGGCAATCTTTACCGCCTCTCCAACCGCTTGAAAATGGGCTTACTTTTCATGCACTTGGGCTATGACGGCGTTGGCTATTCCGGCGGTCATGCGCACTTCATCGGGGTCGACATCAGGCACAAAACAATAGTCTCCTGATTTCCACGTCAGCAGCGAGGCAAACGGCTCGCGTCCCTCAGCTGTTCCAAGATCGGCCGCGACGATTTTGCCGGTTTGGAGATACACCACGCCCGATTCGCCGTTGCGTTTGACGACCAGCGCGCCGGTCTTCTCGTGCAGTTCCAGCATCTGCAGCACGTCCAGGAGGTCCGTATCAGCCAGCCGGCCTGCAATCCGGATCGAGTCTGGAGGAATTTTTCTGACCGCTTCGACGCGAGACCGGAGCGCTTTCACGCAGGCATGCAGATCGCCGAGGTCGCAGGGCTTGGCCAGGTAATCATCGGCCCCCATCTTGAGGCCTCTGACCCTATCGCGGTCGTCGTCTTTGGCCGTCAGAAACAGAAACGGGATCGTGCAGGTCGCGGGGTCCGTGCGGAGCCGGCGGCACAGCGCGTATCCGTCCATCACCGGCATCATGATGTCGGCGACGATCACGTCGGGCCTGGCTTCGGCGATCCGCTCCAGGGCCTCTTGCCCATGATGCGCGGTCCGCACCGTGAAGCCGCGCTGCCCTAAATACAATTCAATGGTCCGGGCCAGCCGGACCTCGTCCTCTACCACCAGGATTACGGGCTTTGCCGTCATGCCGTCCGGATCTCCGGGGCGCTTCGTCCTGCCACCACGCCCTCCGTAATCGTCACCGCCCGGACCTGGGGGTTGGCGGGAACCTCATACATCAAGTCGAGCATGACCTCTTCCAGAATCGCCCGGAGCGCACGGGCGCCGGTCCGCAGCCGCGTCGCCCGCTTGGCGATGGCCTTGACCGCATCGTCCGTGAACGTCAACTCGACGCCTTCCAGCGCAAGCATCGTCTTGTACTGCTTGAAGAGGGCGTTGCGCGGCTCCGTGAGGATGCGAATCAGATCCGCCTCGTCCAGATCGGAGAGGCTTACCAGGATGGGGAAGCGGCCGATGAATTCCGGGATCAAGCCGTACCGCTGCAGATCTTCCGGCTGGATTTGGGACAGCAGGTCGTCGGATCGTCCCCTCTCCGCCGGACGGACATCGGCGCCGAATCCCATGACGCGCTCGCGCGACCGGCGCCCGACGATCTGGTCGAGGCCGACAAACGCGCCGCCGCAGATGAAGAGAATATTCGATGTGTCGATCTTGATGAACTCCTGCTCGGGGTGCTTACGCCCCCCCTTGGGCGGAACGTTGCAGATCGTGCCCTCCACCAGCTTGAGCAGCGCCTGCTGGACACCCTCCCCCGACACGTCCCGGGTGATCGACGGCCCCTCCGATTTCCGGCTGATTTTGTCGATCTCGTCGATGTAGATGATGCCGTTCTGGGTCCGTTCCACGTCGCAATCGGCCGATTGCAACAGCTTGAGGACGACGTTCTCCACGTCCTCGCCGACGTACCCGGCCTCCGTGAGGGTCGTCGCGTCGGCGATGGCAAAGGGCACCTCGAGAATGCGCGCGAGCGTCTGGCAGAGGAGAGTCTTACCCGTCCCCGTCGGCCCGATCAGAATGACGTTGCCCTTCTGAAGCTCCACATCGCCGACCCGCGCGTTCGTCTGAACCCGCCGGTAGTGATTGTGGACGGCCACCGCGAGGACTTTCTTCGCCTTCTCCTGGCCGATGACGTACTCATCCAGGATGCGCTTGATTTCAGGAGGGTTGAGCAGCTTTAACGCCGGGGCACCGGGCGCCTTCGCGGTACGACGACCCTCGGCAATCGCGGTCTCGCACCGATCGACGCATTCATTGCAGATCCAGAGCGTGGCCGGCGTGTGGCACTCCTCACAGAGATGCGCGGCCGGGCTTTCAATGAGCTCGATCGTCCCGGCTTTGGACTTCCCGCAGAAGGAACAGTAGAGTTCCTTCTGAGCGCGACGGTCTTTATTGCTCCCCCAAAACACCGCTGCCCTCCTCCAGGACCCCATGATAGCCGCGAGGCCCTGGAGAACTCAACACGTTCGGAGCGGCGCCGTCAGCCGGTCTTCCGGTACTCATCTTCCATAGCGCGAGGCTGGCCGTAGGTTGGAAGGCCTGCCCCGCTTTCCGCCACGGAACGGAGGCCCCAGGCCATGATGAAGAATCCGGCCAACAACAGTACGCCGGCCGCATAGGGGACCTCATGCGATGCCTGGAACCCCGCAACGCCGGGGGTCGAAGCGGTCACAGCCGTGGGGATGTTGCCCGAGGCGGCGGCCTCCTGGACCGCAGACGCGACCAGGACGGCTGCGCCCAGAGACTCCTGCGCAACCGGACGCTCCCTCTCGAGCATGGCGGTCATCACGCCGGCGTCCCGCACGGCGGAGCCGAGTTGCTGCTGAACCTGTCCTCTGTACCCGTCCACGGCCAGCAGGCGTCCGACGATGGTCCATCCGAGGAACTCCTCGCGAATAGAAATTGCGGCCCGTTCGCTGAGGATCATGCCGGCCCTAATGCGGCCCAGCGTCTCGATAAACTGAAGCTGCGCAGACTCGGTAGCGCCGGCCTGTCGCATGCGCTGGGCCGCGGCAATCACCGACCGGCCCGCATTTTCTTGAATCATGCCCTGCATCCGAGAAAGCGACTCGCGGGCCTCCTCACGGAAATAAGGCATCAACCCGGCGCCGGCTTGCTCGGCGCGCATGGCTGCGACGATGGCCCCTCCTAGATGCTCCTGCCTGAACCCCCACGGCTCCCCCTCAACATGGCCGATTGTCCCGGAGTCCACGATCGCCTGTCCCAAGGCGGCCTGCGCGACACCGCCGGGATCCATGGCGTCAGGCGCCGCGCTCTCGAACCGCTGATCCAGCAGCCCAGACGGCGCGCCCCCGAACGCGAAAAAGAAGACACCTGCACCGAAGATCGTGGCGCAGAGTCCCACCGTCACGATGACATCGAAGTGATCCCATCTGTTCATCGTCCGTCCCTCCTCTTGCAGACATGGCACCGCCTCATGGAATTGAGGCTCCGAGAGGCGGCGTAGACGCCAGGCTAACCGGCGATACATGGATCGGCCCGGTCATGCCGCCTTCTTAAACGTATCGTGCCGCGCCTCCGTTCGTCCGGCGATCTTCCACTCGTTCGCGGACGTCCCGGTCATCGATCTTCCGACCGCGTAGAGCATGGCGCACAGGCCCCCGATCGCCATCACCCCCATCAGCACGTTTCCGATCATCGTGAATTCCGCGGCTCCCAACATCTCACCCTCCCTCGTCTGTTCGTTTACTTGGCTGTGGTCGTCGGCTGCTCCATGCACCTTGCTGCTTCGAGTAAAAGCAGGATGGGTGCCAGACTGGTCGAACCATATAACCTATTGAGAAAACAAATGAGTCGATCAGTGTTTAGGGAAAGGCAGGTCGAAGACAAAAGCCTCTTGGTGGACTACAACCAAGAGCGCGTGCTGATGCACCACCAGTCGAGGACGTTACTCAGACCCTTCGGGAACGGTGAGATTGTACTTGCCCATGCGGTAGCGGAGCGTGTTGCGCGTGACCTTCAGCAGGCGCGCGGCTTCTGAGACGTTCCCCTTGGCCTTGGCCAGGGCCGACCAGGCCCGGATTATTCGGGAATGCCGTCGCGAGGCGGCTGAGACCGAAGGCCGCCGGGGCTTCTCGCAAGTGAGAACGACACAGGCGTACGGGGCACCCGTTGCTCCTCAAATGCAACGGGTCATCGGTACGTCGAGGAGAAAAGCCCATGGCCCATTGCAACATGCAGAGCAATGGGCTCCCCGCGAGAGGATCGGGCGCCGCAGTAGGTATTCCTGAATGGTCCGGGCTAGGCATGGCCTTCTCCACTTCTTCCACGGAAAGGCGAAATCTGTCGATATTGGGGAAGGTCTGTTAAGGGGGAAGGGGGAAATTTAACTAAGCCGCCCATTCCTGGCACAGAAGCTCCGTCTGCTCTAAGACTATCTGTGTGGCCTTCTCTTGCTTGTCGGGCGGATAGCCGTATTTGCGCAGAATGCGTTTGACCTGGACGCGCAACTTGGCTCTGGCGCTCTCCTTCACCGTCCAGTCAATCGTCAGGTTTTGGCGAACATCCTTCACCAACTCGCGGGCGATGGTCCGCAGCGTCTCATCGCCCAGCACTTTCACCGCGCTGTCGTTCACTTCAAGCGCGTCATAGAAGGCCAGTTCATCTTCAGTCAGGCCCAGCTTTTCTCCACGCTGGTGGGCCTCACGCATGTCCTTGGCAAGATGAATCAATTCCTCGATGACCTGCGCCGTTTCGATGGCGCGGTTCTGGTACGCCCGAACGCTGCGCTCCAACAGCTCGGCAAAGGAACGGGATTGAACAAGGTTCTTCTTCGTGCGCGTTTTGATCTCGTCATGAAGCAGCTTGCGTAGCAATTCCACCGCGAGGTTGCGATGAGGGAGACCTCGAATCTCAGCCAGGAATTCGTCCGACAGGATCGAGATATCCGGCTTCTTTAGACCGGCCGCTGCAAAAATGTCCACCACTTTTTCGGAGGACACGGCCTTCGAGACAAGCTGCCGGATTGCGTGGTCGAGGTCTTCCTCCGTCCTCGTACCGGTGCCGGTGGACTTGGCCAACGCCGATCGCACCGCCTGGAAAAACGCCACATCATCGCGAATGCGGAGGGCATCGGCATGAGGCACCGCCAGCGCAAAGGCTTGTGACAACTCCGTGACCGAACGGAGCAGGCGCGGCTTGCCGTCCACCTGTGCCAGGATGTGCTCCTGGGCGTGTGGCAGGAGGCCGAGGCGCTCCACTGGTGTTCCGCGAATCCATTTTGACCAGTCGAAGCCGTGGAACAACCCGCAGCAGACTTCGTATTTCTCCAGCATCACCGCGACGGCCTCTTCCTGGTCAATGGCGGTCTTGCCCGTTCCACCATTTTCCGTGTAGTCGGCCAAAGCTCGCCGAAGCTGGTCGGCCAGTCCGAGGTAATCCACGACAAGCCCGCCGGGCTTATCCCGAAAGACGCGATTCACCCGCGCGATCGCTTGCATCAAGCCGTGCCCACGCATGGGCTTGTCCGCATACATCGTGTGCAGGCACGGGGCGTCGAAACCGGTGAGCCACATATCGCGCACGATGACGATCCTCATGGGATCACGGGGATCCTTGAAGCGTCTGGCCAGCGCCTCGCGGCGGGGCTTGTTACGGATGTGCGGCTGCCACTCCAGCGGATCGCCGGGCGAGCCGGTCATCACGATCTTGATAGCGCCCTTGTCGTCATGCTCCTCGTGCCACTGCGGGCGCAACTCGATGATGGCCTTGTAGAGGTCCACACAGATGCGGCGGCTCATGCAGACCACCATCGCCTTGCCGTCCATCGCTTCCAGGCGACGCTCGAAGTGCTCAACCAGATCACGGGCGATCAACCCGATTCGCTTTTCGGTGCCGACAACGGCTTCAAGCGCCGCCCATTTGGTCTTGAGCTTCTCCTTGCGGGCCTCTTCTTCTCCTTCGGTTACTTCCTCGAACTCGATGTCGAGGCGGGGCTTTTCTTCCGGCTTCAGCTCAAGCTTGGCCAGACGGCTTTCGTAATAGATCGGAACCGTCGCGCCGTCATGCACTGCACGCTGAATGTCGTAGATGCTGATATAGTCCCCGAACACCGCGCGTGTGTTCTTGTCCGTCAGCTCAATGGGCGTGCCGGTGAAGCCGATGAACGAAGCATTGGGCAACGCATCGCGCATGTGGCGGGCAAAGCCGTCAATGAAGTCGTACTGGCTCCGGTGGGCCTCGTCGGCGATCACCACGATGTTGCGCCGCTCCGAGAGCAGCGGGTACCGGTCGCCCTTTTCTTCCGGGAAGAACTTCTGGATCGTAGTGAACACGACCCCGCCGGAGGCCACCTGCAACAATTGCCGCAGATCGGCACGATCCTGAGCCTGAACCGGTTTCTGTCGCAGCAACTCATGGCACAGGGCAAAGGTCCCGAAGAGTTGATCGTCCAAGTCGTTCCGGTCGGTCAGGACCACGAGCGTTGGGTTCTCCATGACGGGATGCAGGATGATCCGCCCTGCATAGAAAGCCATGGTCAGACTTTTGCCCGACCCCTGCGTATGCCAGACCACACCGCATCGCTTGTCACCCTTCGGACCGGTTGCCTGGACCGTCGCTTCCACAGCGCGGTTGACGGCATGGAGTTGGTGATAGCCCCCCATCTTTTTGGTGATGACGGAACCATCCACCTCGAAAACGATAAAGTGCCTGATCAGGTCCAGCAGGCGCCGCTTCTCGAACATGCCGCGGACCAGCACCTCCAGTTGCAGCATTGTCGCCGGGGCCGGCTCCTCGCCTTCAATCGTCCGCCACGGCAGGAACCATTCGCGGTTGGCAGTGAGCGAGCCGATGCGGGCTTCCAACCCATCGGAGACGACGAGTGCCTCGTTGTACGCAAACAGGGACGGTATCTGCTGCTTGTAGGTCTGAAGCTGATTGAACGCGGTCCAGATGGTGGCATCCTCATCCGTAGGGTTCTTCAGTTCAATGACCGCGAGCGGCAGGCCGTTGACGAAGACCACGATGTCAGGCCGGCGGGTGTGCTGGCCTTCCATCACTGAAAACTGGTTGACCGCAAGCCAGTCGTTATTCCACGGGTCACCAAAGTCAACCAGCCAGACCTTGTCACCGGCGATAGACCCGTCCGATCTGCGATATTCGACATCAATTCCTTCGGTCAGAAATTTATGGAGGCGATGGTTGTTTCCGTACAGGCTCGGATGCTCGGTGCGGAGAACTTTGCGGAGGGCTTCGTCAAGAGCATCAGAAGGAATGGCGGGATTGATCCTGGCGAGAGCGACTCGCAGCCGTTCCTGGAGCGCAACATCACTGTAGTTGGCCCGCTCCGCCGCCGGCTCTCCGGGAGCAATGTCAGGGCCGTGAAGGACGGTATAACCCAGACCTTCAAACCAGGAGAGGGCAACCTCCTCGACGGCGGATTCAGTGATCCCGCGCTCGGTCATTCCGCCTCCCACAGCGCGCGGATGGGCACGCCGAACAATCGGTCGCCGAAGGGGATGGTCGCGGCGCCGTCGTAGAGCACGACCCCCGACACGAAGCGCGGGCCTGCCACAGCCTTGAGCTTGCGCAACCCGCGAAAGTCGCCCTCGTTGACGCTCGCCGCCGCCTTCACTTCGACCCCGGAGATCGATGTGCCGCGCTCCAGCACGATGTCCGCCTCGAAGTCGTCGCGGTCCCGATAATGAAAGAAGCCGATCGGCGAGGGCATTGCGCTCGCCTGACGGCGAAGCTCCTGCAGCACGAACGTCTCCAGCATCGCGCCAAAGATGTTGCGGTTGCCGGCCAGCGTCCTTGCATCGACGCCCAGCAGCGCGCAGGCGACACCGGTATCGCCGACGTGCAGCTTCGGGCGCTTGACCAAACGCGAGACGCGGTTCGCATGCCAGGCCGGCAAGCGCTCGAGCAGAAATACGTGCTCCAGCAGCGTGACGTAGTCGTGAATGGTCTGGCGCGTCAGCTCCAGAGGCGCCGCGAGGTCCGCCACATTGATCAGCGTCGCCGTGTGGCTTGCGGCCACCGCCAGCAGCCGGGGCAGCGCATCCAGCGCATGGATGCGCGACAGGTCGCGCACGTCGCGCTGGATCTGCGTTTCCACGTAATCGCGGTACCAAGCAGCACGCCGGGCTGCCGATCGCCGGGCAAGCGCCGCGGGGTAACCGCCAGCCACGACGCGCTCGACGAGCCCGCGTCCCAGGCGCTCGCCGATGCCGGTGCGGAAGCGGCCGCCGAACAAGGCATGGATGAAGCGCGACGGCCGGCGCTCGATCTCGCACTGGGCGAGCGGATGCAGCCGCAACATGCCCATCCGGCCCGCGAGCGACTCCGCAAGGCGTGGAACCAGCAGGACGTTGGCCGAACCCGTCAAGATGAACCGGCCCGCCGCCCGGTGCCTGTCGATCATGGACTTGAGCGAAGGGAAGATCTCGGGCGCCCGCTGCACTTCGTCCAGGATCGTCCGGGGCGGCAGACCGGAGGCGAACCCGACAGGATCGCGCCGTGCAGCCGCGACGATGTCCGTGTCGTCGAACGACACATACGCGTATCCCTGCGCATCACCGACCAGGCGCGCGAGCGTCGTCTTGCCGCATTGCCGCGGACCGTGGATCAGGACAGCAGGGGTGTCCCGCAGCGCCTCGCGCAGGCGCGGCGCGAGTAGCCGGGGGATCGGTTCGGACACGCGGGCCATGCGCCAAGGGTAGCTCCGGTGTCGGCAGAACGCAAGAATTCACTTCGGCTGAACGCCAGAATCAGCGTCGGCTGATTGCTAGTCTGGATGCCGGCCATTCGCTCGTTCACTCTCGATCTCGTCGCGGCGCTCAGCAGCCGGCTCTCCGGGAGCAATGGCAGGGCCGTGAAGGACGGTATACCCCAGACCTTCAAACCAGGAGAGGGCAACCTCCTCGACGGCGGATTCGGTGATTCTGGAACTGCTCATGGTCCCTTTTCCGTTGTGCTAAGCCTTTAGCCGGAATTGGCCCGTGATGGAAGCCCTCCATCTCTAAATTGCCTAGTAGTTCCATGCGTTTCAGGAATTGCCGGGAATTGCCGGTGGCAATTCTCAGATTGAGGTCAATCATGGCCTTTAAGCACCCACCGGGCTCCCCGTCCACGCCCTCGAAGCTCGACCAGCCCTAGCTGCTGACCCGTTGACTGCTTGAACTCCTGGGTCTCCGATTCGCCCTGACCGGCCCATGCCTTCAATTGATCGAGAGTCACCATGCGCTATTCCTGCACAAAACAGAGTGTGCTACAGTCTCGACATGCCGAAAAAGCCGTTGATCAAGACCAACCCGTACCTCAAAGACCCCAAGCGTCGGCAAGCCATGCTGCGCCTGTCGGTCATCTCCTCCACCGCTGTCGAGGGCGTCCGCATTCAAGCAACAGACCTTCGCCTGACTGAGAAGTCCACCAAAACGAAATCCGGCAGATCAAAAAGAGCTTCTTCAAGCTCAGACGTGTCATAGCGGTCGCCACGCTTCAAAACACTACCTCAATGTCGGGGCCGTGGAGCACGGCGTAGCTGAGGTCTTCCGACCAAGCAAGGGCGGCCTCTTCGACGACGGATTCGGTGAACTTTCCAGCCATTTCAAAACGTGAGCCTCAGCTCACGAATCATTTGTAGGAAATTAATGCACCGTATCCCTTTCGACTGGCACACATCTGGGATACGCGGCTTGTCAGGCCTCCCTGTTGATACTTCACCTGTAACAATGACCGCATCGCGTTCCATCGTGGTAGCAATCACGAACGGATCTGCCTTCGAGCGACCACGCAGCGTGTCCACAAGTCGCGGGAACTCTCTTAACAGTGCCGCTGCTCGCATCTGAATGGCTTCGTCGAGTGGCACGAGCATCTGCTTGCGCGCTTTAATCCAGTCATGTAGGTCGTCGGATTTCCGTTCGAGCTCCACGTAAACTTCTTCACTTGAGATGACTTCACCTTGTTCAATCAGACTATCTAGTTTTGCCCAGAGGGAGGGAAACACATCAGGCGGGTAGTGGCGCTGCCAACCGTCGAGCCAAGCGCTCGTGTCCACGCAATAGGGCATTATGCGAATGCGGCCGTGCCAGGTTCGAACCTCAACTGTCTGGCTATCTTGTCAAGATATTTCAACTGCACGCCGAGGTAATCCACGACGTCCGCACTGCTAACCACGTTGCGCTGGTAGCCATCTAACACGAGGCCTACAAAAGGACGTCCAATCGAAGATACCACCCTTACTTCGATAGACGGCCCACCCGCTCCCTGGGGCGCCGAGAACCACGAGCGTTGCTGCCAGTCGCGCTGCTTCTGCTGATACAGAGAAGTGGGGACCTTTTGCAGCGATACCAACCGCCGCAGAATGGCCTCCGGGCTGACTTTAATGCGATTTGCAAACCGCCTTAGCCCTTCATCGTCGCCAGCGAGGGCCTCGGTATGATTGGCGGCTTCTGCCAGAAACTCACGACGCGGCATGAGTGCGGCTGCCGCAAAACGGTTGCTCACTCGCTCCAGCAGTTGGTCCTCAGGCAAACGCTGGCCCTCCATCGGACTTGTTCGATGACCGCCGTTGGTCAAAATGACATGGGTAAACTCATGGAGCAGCGTGAAAATACGGCCATGGGGCGCGTCAACGTTATTGAGAAGAATGACAGGCAACGGACCATGGGGAATGCCTGTGCCACGCATCTCGGTCAACTCGACGTCGCCGGTTTGAAAAACCAGCACTCCTTGACGTTCGATTGCAGTTCGCCAAGCGTTCAGTGCCGCATAGGCACTTGCCCATGCGAGTTGGTTTTGCCAAGTGATGCCCAGCAGTCCGCGAATCCTTTGACCAACGACCTCATCGTCTTCATGCGGATGGGCTGCCGCTCGGCATTCGGGAATCGGCTCGCCCAATCGCTCGTAGATTTCACGAGCTGCTTCACGACGGAACAGTGCCGTGCGCAGCGTGAGCCGAAGTTCTGGTGACTCTTTCTGGGGCGTCATGCCTGGCAAGCGGCGGAACTCACGCTGCGGGTCGAAACCTTGAGGTGGCTCGGGCAGGAAAAACACTGCTAGGGGTCGTTTGTAAGTCTCGCCGAGCCTTCGGAGTTGCGCGATAGACGGTCGGTCTTCGCCTTGTTCCCACTGGCGCAATCTCTCGACCGCGATAGCCGCCTTCGCCGCGGCATCCTCAATGCGCAATCCGGCATTTTCCCTCGCCCAATGGAGAAGGGTAGGTTGGACTATCGCTGGGATACTGCGCGACATAGTGTAAATTAACCTGCTCCTCGTTCCATATCAAGAACGCGCAATTCACCTGACAGCAGCTTTGGTAGCAGCGCGTCGCGGATGGCTGCGAGGGCGTGGCTTTCCTCAATCATTTCCTCGTGGCGCTTGCGAGCCGCTTCTGCGAATCCATTGAAGGCGCGAACGATGACTGAAGGCGGAACAACGACTTGCGGACTTTGGAGACCGTCGATCGGAAGCATGTTTACGGTCGTTCCGTTCGCATACCCGCTCACAGTGTCATGCATGACACTCGTGTTCAGCAGCTGGCACAAATAATCGGGAGTCAGTCCCGATGAACTCTTGGGCCGCACGCGGTAGATGTGGTGGCTAAAGAGGCTCTCGCTATCAAAACGCGCGGGAATAATGGCTGCGTAACCGATAAGGAGACAGTCGTGCCCCTGCTCGGTGTTCGCAACGATGAGGTCTCCGGCACGTGCAACGTGGTGCGGCTTGTATTCGCCTTCGTAGTGCTTTATTCCCTCGTGCTTGTAGCCGCCACCTTCGTAGATCGAGTTCAAGTTGTGCATTGGCACACCGGCGTCAGACAAGCCTGAGCCCTTGTAAGACAAACCGCGAACGACATCGACGCAATCAGCAAGGGAAGCCGCCTTCCATCCCTTCGGAACCTCCCCCAACTCCGAGTCCTCGAAAGAATCCGGGAACAGGTCAGCGAGGGGCTTGGGCAGGCCGGGATCGCGGCCTTCGGCCTTGGCGCGGACGGGGTCGCCTGTCTGCGTGCGGGCGCTGGCGGCGATCTCCTTCTTTAGCCATTTCCGGCCGAACCCGGTCTTGAGCCACTTCTCCCGCCCAACCGCTTCTTCTCGGGACAACAGCATTTCCCAGTGAACCACAGCAACAGGTCGGTGCTGCTTTGTCCACTGTGCGGCGCGGCCAGCCAAATGCTCTTGCCATCGTTGCCGTAAATCTTCTGTCTGTCCGATGTATTGGCTGCCATCCTCGCACTCGATAGCGTACACGAACCACTGACCGGGTTCGGCCTTGGGTAATCTGAGGCTCGGATCGTTTTCTTTAGCCGCCATCTTCGCCCGCACAGGCAGGAAATCCACGAACCAACTCTTGAAGATCGCCCTTGCCATGGCCTCCAGCGTTTCATTCATCCGCCGGTTCAACTCGATCCTGTCGTCCAGCGTGCCGAGGATGTGGGCGATGGCGCGTTGTTCGTCTCGCCCCGGCAGCGTGATGTGCATGCGCCGCTGATCGGTGAGGCTGACGTACTCGGCCATGTCGGTCTGACCCGCCACGCCTTTGAACTGAACAAAGAACTCCCTGCCGAACATCCAGTAGTAGAGAAACCGCGGATCGATCTCCTCTTGGTCCAGTGAGCGCCAGAAACACAACTGCGGTGAGTACACGAATCGCGGCGTGCCGGGGCGGACAAAGGCGAAGCGGCCAACCGTGCCTTTTGAGGTGAAGACCACATCGCCCGGCTGGCTGACCTTGTTGCCGACGCGGGCCAGGTTCTCCTCGGGGAAGTGATCGGCGTCATCGAAGAGAAAGCCCTCATTGATGTTTCCGGCACGGGCAAATGGCAACCCGCTCGAACCGAACTCGTCATTTTTCGCGCGGTACCCGTCTCCGATGACGAGCTTGCCGTCCCCCATCAACTGGCTGACTTCCCGCCGCCGCCACTCACCTTCCATAACCAAGTTCCTTCAGGTTGGCGGCAATCGCGGCATCCAGCTTCGCGGCTTCCCCCTGCTGCTGGCGCAGCATCGCAGTGAGGCGCTTCATCTTCTTCTCGAACGGTTCGCCGTCGTCCTCAGCCTCCTCGGCGCCGACGTAACGGCCGGGCGTCAGCACGTGGCCGTGCGCGCGGATTTCTTCTAAGGTGACGCTTTTGCAGAAGCCTGGCACGTCCTTGTACTTGCCCGCGTCTTTTTCGCCGCGCCAGGCATGGTAGGACCGCGCGATTCGATCAATCTCCTCTTCGGAAAGCTCGCGGTGGGTGCGGTCCACTAGGTAGCCCAGTTTGCGAGTATCAATGAACAGCGTTTGCCCACGACGGTCACGGAACTTGCCGTTGCCCTTATTGCGCGCCAGGAACCATAAGCAGGCTGGAATCGCCGTGCCGTAGAAGAGCTGACCGGGCAGCGCGATCATGCAATCCACCAAGTCCGCCTCGATGATGTTCTTGCGGATTTCTCCTTCGCCGGACTGATTGGAAGACATCGAGCCGTTCGCGAGGACAAAGCCCGTGATGCCATTCGGTGCCAAGTGGTGGATGAAGTGCTGCACCCAGGCAAAGTTGGCGTTGCCGACGGGCGGGACGCCGTACTTCCAGCGCACGTCCTCGCGCAGGCGCTCGCCGCCCCAGTCGCTGTCGTTGAAATGCGGATTGGCCAGGATGAAGTCGGCCTTGAGGTCCTTGTGCAGATCGTTGTGGAAGCTGTCCGCGTTGTGGTGGCCGAGGTTGGCTTCAATCCCTCGGATCGCCAGGTTCATTTTGGCCAGACGCCAGGTTGTGGGGTTGGACTCCTGGCCGTAGATCGAAATGTCGCCGAGACGCCCGCTGTGCCGCCGGATGAACTCTTCGCTCTGGACGAACATTCCGCTGGACCCACAACAGGGGTCATACACGCGGCCTTTGTAAGGCTCGATCATCTCGACCAGCAGCTTGACCACGCAGCGGGGCGTGTAGAAGTCACCGCCGCCCTTCCCCTCCGCACCGGCAAACTTGGCGAGAAAGTACTCGTACACGCGTCCGAGGATGTCCTTGGAGCGGCTCTCCTTGTCACCAAGACTGATCGTGCCTATGAGGTCAATGAGTTCGCCCAGGCGCTGTTTATCGAGCGCCGGACGGGCATAATCTTTAGGGAGGACGCCCTTGAGGGTGGGATTCTCCTTCTCGATCGCCACCATGGCATCGTCAAGCAACTTGCCGATGGTCGGCTGCTTGGCATTGGCCTGAAGATGCGGCCAGCGCGCATTCTTGTGAACCCAGAAGACATGCTCGGCCGTATATTCGTCCCGGTCTTCAGCGACCCTGTACCGAGCCTCGCGTTCGCGCACGTAGTATTCGCTCTTCGGATCGGCAGCCACCTGGATCAACCACTGCTGCCGTTCTTCAAAAGCGTCCGAGATGTACTTGAGGAAGATGAGGCCGAGGACGACGTGCTTGTACTCAGACGGGTCCATGTGGCCGCGCATCTTGTCGGCCGCCTGCCAGAGTGTCTCCTCAAAACCGAGGTTTGCTCCGTTGCCGGCTTTCTTTTTGGTGTTCGTCTTGCCGCGCGCCATCGGGTCGCAATGCTAGCACTCCTCCTCCGTAATGTCATGCAGGAGGAAATGAAGGCGGGCGAGGCGTGAATCCAAAAAGATACAGCGGCACAAGAAGGGGGACAGTCACCTTTGATGAAACGAAAGGGTGACAGTCCCCGTGCCGCCTTGGGATGGGCGCGGCGGCGCCGCGCCCCTACGCGGATTCGTCGGGAACGGTGAGGTTGTACTTGCCCATACGGTAGCGGAGCGTGTTGCGCGTGACTTTGAGCAGACGCGCCGCCTCGGAGACGTTCCCCTTGGCCTTGGCCAGGGCTTCTTGCAACATGGTCTTCTCCACTTCTTCCACCGAGAGACCATACGACAGAAGAGACGGACGTTCGGCGCTCTGCAGAGCCGGGGCGCTGACCGTGCTCGGCGGACCGGCCTTGAGATACGCCGGCAGATCGTTCACGTCCACCCGCTCGCCCTTGCAGGTGATCGTCACCCACTCCACCATGTTCTGGAACTCCCGGACGTTGCCCGGCCAGGGATAGGCCTCGACGACGCGTAGGGCTTCCGGGGTCAGGCCTCCGATCCGCGTGCCCCGTTCCCGCCTGTACCGGGCGAGAAAATGCTCCAGCAGGATCGGAATGTCGCCCGCCCGCTCCCGTAGCGGCGGCAGGTGCAATTGGCACACGCTGACACGGTAAAAGAGATCTTCCCGAAACTTGCCCTTCTGGACCAGGTCCCGCAGGTCCCGGTTGGTCGCCACGATGAACCGGAGATCCACCCTGACGCCCTTGACCCCGCCGAGCGGCTCAATCGTGTGATCCTCCAGCACGCGCAGAAGCTTGGCCTGGATCGGCGGGCTCATCTCGCCGATCTCGTCCAGAAAGAGCGTGCCCCGATGCGCCAGGAGAAAGCGGCCGGGCTTGGCTTTCCTGGCGTCCGTGAAGGCGCCCTTCTCATACCCGAACAGCTCGGATTCGAGGAGTTGCTCCGGGATCGCCGCGCAGTTGATCGCGACCATCGGGCCGCCGGCCCGGGCGCCGGCGTAATGGATCGCCCGGGCCAGCAACTCCTTGCCGGTGCCGCTCTCGCCGGTGATCAGCGCCGTCGAGTCGGTCGCGGCGATGTCGCGGGCGAGCGCCTTCACCTTGGCGAGCTCGGCGGAGCGCCCGACGATATTGTCGAAGTCGAACCGCTCCCGCAATTCCCGGCTCAGCCCCCGGTTCTCCTGCATCAGCCGGCGCATCTCCAGGGCCCGCTTGACGACGATTTTCAGCTCATCGTTGTCGATCGGTTTGCTGATATAGTCGAACGCGCCGGTCTTCATCGCCTGCACCGCCGACTTGACCGTCCCGAACCCGGTGATGATCACCACGGGCACCTCGGGGCACTCCGTGGTGGCGTGCTTGAGGACATCCAGCCCGCTGACCTTGCCCATCTGGATGTCGGTCAGAACGAGATCGATTCCGCCCTCGTCGAGCAGCTTGAGGCCGGCCTCCCCCGACTCGGCCTGGAGCAGGCGGTGCCCTTCCGGACGCAGCACGAGATCCATCAGCCGCCGCATCTTCTCTTCATCCTCGATGATCAGAATCGTGGCGTCACTCATGCGTGTTCCGTGCTCCGTCACTGCGCCGGACATTTGATGGCAGCCCCCATTATCCCGAACGCCCGGCAAGCGGAGGGCCTTGAATCGGGAGGCGGATTGTGAAGGTCGTCCCGGCGCCCTCCTTGCTGTCCACGGAGATATGGCCTCCATGAGCGTCCACCACCCCCCTGACGATCTTGGTCCCCAGGCCAGTCCCACCCGGTTTCCTGCTGATGGTGCCGGCCGTGAAGAGGCTGTCGCGGACTTCCGGCGGCATGCCCCGGCCCGTATCGGTGACGGCCAACAGGAGCGTGCCGCCTGCCAGGTCCGCCTCGCCGCGAACCGTGACATGGCCGCCGTAGGGCACCTCCTCGATCGCATTATTGACCAGGTTGTAGAACGCGTTGAACAGGCGGCGCTCGTCGGCCATGATCGGCGGCAAGCTCGCGAGGCCGTCGGTGCGGAGCGAGACGCCTCTCTCCTTCGCAAGCAGGCGCAGGGAGTCCATCACGCTCTCCACGACGGACGCCACGTTGCATGGCGCAATGTGGGGCGGGGCGCTTCGCCCCTTGACATAGTCGGCGATCTCCTTGGACCGGTCCTGAATCCGCCGCGTGGCGTTCCGCAAGACGCTGATGACCTCGTTGCACAGGCTGTGGCTGACCTTGGCCTGCGTGGCCTCCACCTCCGGGAGCCTGTCATAGAACTGATCGATCTCGGACTCCAGGAGCTCCGTCCCCAGCACGACCGGCGTGAGCAGGTTCTTGATGTCATGACTGATGTCTCCCAGCAACCGCTCGATCTCCCCCTTCAGTTCCTTCCGCTCCAGCGCCCGCTTCACGACGATCTTCAATTCGTCGTTGTCGATCGGCTTGCTGACGTAGTCGAACGCGCCTTTCTTGATCGCCTCCACCGCCGACTTGACCGTCCCGTATCCGGTGATGATCACCACCGGCACCTCCGGGCATTTCTTGGTCACATGCTCCAGCACGTCCATTCCGCCGACCCGGCCCATTTGGAGATCGCTCAACACCAGGTCGATGCCGCCCTCGTCGAGCAGCTTGAGGCCGGCCTCCCCCGACTCGGCCTGGAGCAGGCGGTGCCCTTCCGGACGCAGCACGAGATCCATCAGCCGTCGCATCCGTTCTTCATCCTCAATGATCAGAATCGTAGCGTCGTCCCCCATACGCGTCCTCTTCTCTTCTACCGAGCCAGCGCCGGCATCCGGAGCACGACTTCGGTGCCCTGCCCTTCCGTGCTGTAAATCGCGAGTTGCCCCCCGTTGTCTTCGACCAGCCGTTTGGCGTTGGTCAGCCCGAGCCCCGTGCCATAATCCTTGGTCGTAAAGAACGGATCGAAAATCTGCTTGAGGTGCTCGGGACTGATCCCCGGCCCGGTGTCGACGATCCGGATTTCCACCGTGGCCGGCGCTCCCCCGGTCGCGTCTCCGCGGGCCGAGACGGTGAGGGTCCCGCCCTGCGGCATGGCTTCCCGGGCGTTGATCAGGAGATTCACGAGCGCTTCCTTGACCTGCTCAGGGTCCACCATCAAATCCGGCATCCCAGGGGCAATGTGCACCTTTTCAACGACGGGCGTCCCTCTCCCCAGCGCCCGCCACTCCTGCAGCGCGGCCTCCAGCATCACCCGGGCGCCGATGGGGCGGATCTCCGGCGGCTTCTGCCGCGCGAATCGCAGGAAGTGGTTGATCCGGTTCGTGAGCCGGTCCGTTTCCTCGATCACGTACTGGGCCACCTCCCGTTTGACGGTTTCAGGCTGGTGCTCATCCAGCACGAGTTGGGCCGAGCTGCGGATCACCCCGAGCGGATTCTTGATGTCGTGGGCGAGCGCGGCCAGGAGCTGCCCGACCGAGGCCAGCTTTTCCTTGCGCACGAGCTCGTGTTCCTGGTCCCGGATCGTCTTGAGGCTCTCGTCCAGGGCCTCCGCCATTTGGTTGAAGGACAGCGCCAGGGATTCCAATTCATCGCCGGTGCGCACCGCCACCCGGGGACGGACGGCATCCATGCGCGCCCGCTCGAAGCGGCCCGCCGACGCCAGGTCGCGCACGCTGTGCCGGATGGCATCGGCCTGTTCCTGCAACAGGAGAATGGGCTTCACGATCAACTTGCCGACAAAGAAGCCCAGCGACGCCAGCACCGTCACCATCCCGAACCCGATCAGCCCCACCGTCCGCAACAGGGTATAGACCGGGGCGTACGTTTCGGCGGGATCCTGCCGGACAAAGGCGTACCACTGATTGCCGCCAAGACTGGTTTCCGTCAGCTTGTTGGTGAACGTGATAGGCGCATACCCGACGATGGAATTGTACCCGCCGTGGGCGTCGTCCTCGGCCACCACCCACCCCGGCGTTTTCTGCATGAGCTGCTTCATCAGCGGATCGTTGATGAGGTGCGCCGTGGGGGGCAGGACCGGACAGATCAGCGGCGTGCCCTCGGTGTTGAGCAACATGCCGTGCCCCAGTTCCCCGACCCGGATCTCCATAATGGCCTTCATGAGACTGTCCCGCCGCACTTCGAACTTGGCCACGCCGATCGCGCGTTGACGAGCGTCATCCAGGATCGGCACCGCGATATCCAGGAGATAGACCCCGGGAGCCTGTTCGTAGATATCGCTGACGTAGAGACCGCCGCGCCCGTCGGCGTAGGCCTCCCGCCACCACAGCTCGTCACCGTGCAGGTATCCCACGCCGGGGTTGGCGCTGGCGACCAGTGCTCCGCGTTCGTCCGTGACCACGATGTTGTTGTACTCGCCGGGCCGGATCGCCAGCCAGTTTTGGATGTACAGCAGGGTCTGCTGATCGATGAAATCCGGCAGGGTCGGCTCCTTGCCGGTGCGGAACCGCTCCCATCGGGAGCTTCGCTCCAGCAAACGAGCGCGCACCGCCTGCTCGCCTTCCCGGCGAGACGCCCGGTTCGAGGCGGCCACCGCGAAGCGCACCGTCAGGGGGGCCGCCGCGAGGTGGCGGGCTTCATCGATCTCGTCGTCGACCATCACCTCGATCCGCCGGGCGGTTGAGGCGGCCAGTTGCTGGAAGCTGTCCCCGATGGCGGTCTTGAGGGTCTGGGTGCTGTAGAGGTAGGTGGCGAAGAGGGCGACAATCCCCGGAGAGAACCCGACGATCAGGAGGGAGGCGACGAACTTCTTCTGGAGACCACGACGCGATCGGCCCAGTTCCATGCGGCCTCCCCCTGCCGGCTCAATGCATGACGCGCTCCACGTCCCGCTTCGTGAGAGGCCCCAATGCGGTCACGGTCAGATGGCGGTCGTCGAAGAGATCCCGGCTGAGTCGCCAGAGCTGGCCTTCCGAGACCGCGTCGATATCCGCCATGATTTCCCTGAGCGGGATATGGCGGCCGAAGTATATCTCATCCTTGGCAAGCTTGCTCATGCGGCTGCTGGTGCTCTCGAGCCCGAGCATGAGATTGCCCTTCAACTGGCTCTTGGCCCGCGCCAGCTCGGCGCGCCCCACCGGCTCGGCCTGCAAGCGGCGCAGTTCTCCCAGCACGAGTCCCATCACGCGAGGCGCCACGGCCGGACGGGCACCGGCATAGACCGTCAGCAGCCCGCTGTCCGAAAAGCACATGACCGAGGAATAGATGGAGTAGGCCAGGCCCCGCTTCTCCCGCACTTCCTGGAACAGCCGGGAGCTGACCCCCCCCGCCCAGGATCGCGTTCAGGGCGTATGCGCCATACCGGTCCTTGTCGCGCTGCGACACGCCTTTCAAGCCGAAGCACACGTGCGCCTGCTCCAACGGTTTCGTCCGGACGCGAGTCCCGCGCGCGAGCGTCGGGGGGATCCGGTGACCGGAGACCCGGCCGTGCCCCCACGGTCCTCCGAATGCGGTCTTCAATTGCCTGAGCACAGGCCCGAAAGAAAAGTTGCCCGCCACCGAGATCACGACCTGGGAAGGCCGGTAGTGCCGGTCGCGAAAGGCGAGCACTTGGGCCCTGCGGAGGGCTCGAATCGTGGCGACCTCCCCCAGGATCGGCCGTCCTAGCGGATGGGTCCGGAAGGCGTTTTTCGTGTGCAGATCGTGCAGGTAGTCTTCCGGATCGTCCTCGACCATGCGGATTTCCTCCAGCACGACCTGTTTCTCTTTGGTCACCTCCCGGGCATCAAAGCGGGAGTGGTGGAAGATGTCCGCCAGCAACTCGATCCCCTGGCCGACATGCTCGTCCAGAACCTTCGCGTAGAACGTGGTCCCCTCCCGCGAGGTGAAGGCGTTGAGCTCGCCGCCGAGCGCGTCGATCTCGCGCGAAATGGCCTCGGCCGTGCGGCGGCGCGTGCCCTTGAAAACCATATGCTCGATAAAGTGCGAGAGGCCTTCCTCACCGGGTTGCTCGTCCCGCGAGCCGACATCCACCCAAACGCCGATCGAGACCGACCGCACCGAGGGTATCCGCTCGGTGACGACCCGAACGCTGTTGTTCAGCACTTCCTTGCGGAACATCGCGGGTGCCGCTCCTTTAGGATTGCTCCGACGCTCTCGGGTCCGGCATCGCCTCTTTCCGGCTGAGCCGGATCTTGCCCTGCCGGTCCACCTCGAGCACCTTGACGAGAATCTCGTCCCCTTCCTTCACTTCGTCCGTCACGACCTTCACGCGATGATGGGCCAGCTGCGAGATATGCACCAGCCCGTCCACACCCGGCAGCACCTCGACGAACGCGCCGAAGTCCATGATCTTCCGGACCTTGCCCATGTAGAGCTTACCGATTTCGACCTCTTCGGTGATCTGGTTCACCCGCGTGATCGCCTTCTGCGCGGAGGCCTCGTCGCTCGACGCGATGGTGACCGTCCCATCGTCCTGCACGTCCATCTTCACGCCGCAGGTGGCCACGATGTCGCGAATGACTTTTCCGCCCGGCCCGATCACCTCGCGGATCTTCTCCGGCTTGATCTTGATGGTGTAAATCCGGGGCGCGTACGGGGACATCTGCGTCCGCGGTGCCGTCAGGGCCGCGCGCATCCGCTCGAGGATATGCATCCGCCCTTCGCGCGCCTGCGCCAGGGCCTTTTCCATGAGCTGGGCCGTGATGCCGGCGATCTTGATGTCCATCTGCAGGGCCGTCACGCCTTGCGCCGTGCCGCAGACCTTGAAGTCCATGTCGCCGAGATGGTCCTCGAGCCCCAGGATGTCGGAGATGACCATCACCTGGGCGCCTTCCTTGATCAGCCCCATCGCGATGCCGGCCACCGGCTCCTTGATGGGCACGCCCGCGTCCATCAGCGCAAGGCTCCCGCCGCAGACGGTCGCCATCGACGAGGAGCCGTTCGACTCCAGAATGTCCGACACGAGACGCACGGTATAAGGAAACTCCTGCTTGGTCGGCAGGACCGGTTTGAGCGCCCGATCCGCGAGCGCGCCGTGGCCGATCTCGCGCCGGCCGGGCGAGCGCAGCGGCCGGGCTTCGCCGACGCTGAACGGAGGGAAGTTATAGTGCAGCATAAAGTTCCGGTAGTATTCGCCTTCCAGCGCGTCGATCTTTTGCTCGTCGTCGCTGGTGCCCAGCGTGACGACCGCAAGGGCTTGCGTCTCTCCTCTGGTGAAGAGCGCCGAGCCGTGCGTCCGGGGCAGGATCCCCACCTCGCAGGTGATCGGCCGGATGTCCGCGGGCCCGCGCCCATCGGCCCGCTTGCCGCTCTCGAGGATCATTTTGCGGACTTCCGTGTATTCCAGGTTGTGGAACACCAGCTTCACGTGCCGCGCGCGGTCCGGATCGTCCTCCTTCTTGAGGGCGTCCACGGTTTCGTCCATGATCGCATCCAGCCGCTCCTGGCGGGCGGTCTTGTTCGGGATGAAGATCGCTTCCCGGATTTTCGTGGCCGTCAACGCCTCGACCGTCGCTGTCAGGGCCGGATCGATCGCCTCGGTCACCGCCGCGCGCTTGGGCTTGGGGCACAACGCCGCGAGTTTCAGGATCGCCACGACGATTTTCTTGATCTCCGCGTGGGCGCACTCGATGGCGGCAATCATGACGTTTTCCGGAAGGCCCGCCGCCCCACCTTCCACCATCATGACGGCATCCGCCGTGCCGGCCACGACCAGGCTCAGATCGCATTCCTCCAGCGCGCTTAGGACCGGGTTGATCACGAACTGCCCCTTGAGGCGGGCTACCCGTACGGCGGCCACCGGCCCGTTGAACGGAATATTGGAGACGGCCAGCGCCGCCGATGCCGCGGTGATCCCGACCACGTCGGACGTGCCGGACTGGTCGGCGGAAATCACCGTTGCGATCATCTGGGTCTCGTAGTACCACCCCTCGGGGAACAGCGGCCGCATCGGCCGGTCGATCAGGCGGCTGGTGAGCTTCTCCCGCTCCGACGGCTGGCCCTCGCGCCTGAAGAAGCCACCGGGAATCTTGCCGGCCGCATAGGCCTTCTCCTGATAATCCACGGTGAGCGGCAGGAAATCGACGTCCCGCTTCGCGGTCTGCGAGGCCACGGCCGTCGCCAGCACGTAAGTGTCGCCGTAGGTGGCCAGGACCGCGCCGTCGGCCTGCTTGGCCAGGTGGCCGGTCTCCAGCTTGAGGGTGCGCCCCGCCACTTCGAGTTCAACTGTATGCGCCATATCTGTCTCGTCTCCCCTTGCAAGGCGCCGGCAGATGTCCACGGATCTGGCCTGCTTGCCGAACGAAGCAGGTCAGATCGGTGTCCATCTGTGACGCCGGGTTGGGGGGCGGGCCGGACGCCCATCGCCCGGCCGCCCCGTGTTGTCTCGACCGCGTGCCCTTACCGGCGAATGCTCAACCGCGCGATGATGGACTTGTACCGCTCTTCATCGTGCCGGCGGAGATAATCCAACAGCCGGCGCCGCCGGCCGACCATCGTCAGCAGCCCGCGCCGCGAGTGGTGATCCTTCTGGTGCCCCCGAAAATGCTCGGTCAGGTACGTGATCCGGTTGGTCAGGATCGCGATCTGCACCTCCGGCGACCCGGTGTCCGTACCGTGGGTCTTGTACTCCTGAACGAGCGCTGTCTTCGACTCTTTCGTCAATGCCATGCCGTCCAACCTCCTTCGTCGTCAATCATGCCAGAACTTTTTCGAGTGTGATGACGGTCCCCGGCGCGGCCTGCCTGAGCTCCTTCGGCCCGCACGGAACCTTGCCGATCGCGAGCAACCGGCCGTCGGGCGCCTGCAGACGGACGCAGGCGCCGGCCGCCCATGCGCCCTCCATCCCGACCACCTGCGTTGCCGGGACCGAGACCCCATGGCGCACGCCGTCGGCCGCGCTCGGGTCAATGGTCAGCGCCGGCACGTCTTCCAACGCGGCGGCCAGAGAGTGCAACCGCATCCCGACGGTTTCCCGCCCGGCCGGCGCCGCCAGTTCGTCGAGCGTCACGGCGTCCTCGATGCCGAACCGGCCGACCCGGCGGCGCTCCAGCGCGGCCAGATGCCCGCCCACGCCCAAGGCCTCGCCGATGTCCGCGCAGAGCGTGCGGACGTACGTGCCCTTGCTGCACACCACGTCAAAGGCAACATCCATGGTTTTCGTGTCTCCCGCCGTGGGCGTAACGGACAAAATCTCCAGCGACTGCACCGTGTACTCGCGCGCCGGACGGTCCACGGTGCGCCCCGCCCGGGCCGACTTGTACAGCGGGACACCCTGGACCTTGACGGCGGAGTACATCGGCGGCACCTGCCGGTGCCGCCCGACGAACCGGCCCACCACGGCTTCGATGGCCGCCCGCTCCGGCAGCGACCCCGCGGCCCGGGCGACCACGGCCCCGGTCGCATCCTGCGTATCGGTCGAAACGCCCAGCCGCAGCACCGCTCGATAGGCCTTGTCCGCGTTCACGAGATACTCCGCGACCCGCGTGGCCTTGCCGAGGCACAGCAGCAGCACGCCCGTGGCCGCAGGGTCCAGCGTGCCGGTGTGGCCGACCTTGGACAACCCGAGCAGGACCCGCACTCTGGCCACGACGTCATGGGACGTCCAGCCCGCCGGCTTGTTCACGACCAGTACGCCGTCCAACGCCGTTTCCGTCCCATGTGTGAGGTCAAGCTTCACGAGGGTCTCTCTTGATGTCATCGAGCAGACTCATGACCCGCGTCACGCGATCCACCGACGTATCTTTCACGAACGTCAAGGCCGGCACATACCGCAGTTTCAGGCGCCGGCCCAACTCGCCCTTGATGAACCCTTCCGCCCGCGACAAGGCGTCCAGGGTTTCCACTTCCTGCGCGCCCTGCTGCAGAACCGTCACGTAGACCCAGGCCTGCTTGAGGTCCGCGGTCACGTCCACGGCCGTCACGGTCACGAAGCCGACGCGGGGGTCCTTGACCCGGCGCATCAGGATGTCCGCGATCTCCATCCGGATCTGATCGCTCACCCGGTCGGCGCGCTTGAACCCCGTCATGGCTCAATAGAGCTCCGTGTGATGGTCGACCAACTCGACGGAGGGATTGGCGCGGACGGCGTTGAGCACCGCGTCCAGCACCTGGTTGACATACCGCCCGTCGTTGGCCACGCAGGCGACGCCGAGCACCGCCCGCTGCCAGAGATCGTTCCCGTCCACCTCGGCGATCGAGACATTGTGGGCCTTCTTGATCCGCTCCTTCAGGCTCAGGAGAATCTGCCGCTTGCCCTTGAGCGAGCCGATGCCCGGCAGGTGCAGATCAATCGTACAGACGCCGACGACCATAGGCAGCGACGATCACAGCTTCGCGGCGATCTTGTCGATCGTGAACACTTCGAGCCGGTCGCCGGGTTTGATATCGTTGAAGTTCTCCACGCCGATGCCGCACTCGTAGCCGGACGCCACTTCCTTCACGTCGTCCTTGAACCGGCGGAGCGACCCCATCTTCCCTTCGTAGACGACGACGCCGTCCCGCACGACACGCACGCTGGAGCCCGCGCGCACGATCGTCCCGTCCGTCACGTAACAGCCGGCCACGGCCCCGGCCTTCGGGATCATGAACACCTTGCGCACCTCCGCCCGGCCCAACACCCGCTCCTTCAGCGTCGGCTCCAGCAGCCCCTCCATCGCGGCCCGGATGTCGTTCAGCGCCTCGTAGATGATGCTGTAGGCCCGGATGTCCACGCCCTCGTTCTCGGCCAGCGCCGCTGCCTTCGCTTCCGGCCTGACGTTGAACCCGATGATAATCGCGTTCGAGGCGGCCGCCAGCTGGACGTCGTTCTCCGTGATGCCGCCCACCCCTTTCAGAATGACATGCGGCTTGACGGCGTCGGTGCCGAGCCGCTCGACCGCATCGGCGATGGCTTCCGCCGATCCCTGAACGTCCGCCCGGATGACGATGCCGAGGTCTTTGACCGTCCCCTCCGCCACCTGCGAGAACAAATCGTCCAGCGTGACCTTCCGGACGGGCGCCATCCCGGCCGTGCGCTGCTTTTCAAGCCGCGACTCGGCGATTTCGCGCGCAATCCGCTCGTCCTTGGTGACGACGAATTCATCGCCGGCCATCGGCACGCCGAGCAAGCCGACCACGCCCACCGGGATGGCGGGCCCCGCCTCCTTCACCGACCGCCCTGCATCGTTGAAGAGCGCCCGGACGCGGCCGCTGAACGTGCCGACGACGAAGGCGTCGCCCACGCGGAGGGTGCCGGTTTGAACCAGGACGGTGGCGACCGGCCCGCGCCCCCGATCGATCTTGGCCTCGATGACGATGCCTTTGGCCAGCCGTGCGGGATTCGCGCGCAACTCCAGGACCTCCGCCTGGAGCAGGATCATCTCCAGAAGCGTATCCAGACCGGTCTTCTTCTTGGCCGAGACCTCGACATAGATCGTTTCCCCGCCCCAGGCCTCCGGCACCAGGCCCCGCTCCACCAGTTGGTTTTTGACCCGATCGGGGTTGGCGTCCGGCTTGTCCATCTTATTGATGGCCACGATGAGCGGCACGTCCGCGGCCCGCGCGTGATCGATGGCCTCGATGGTCTGCGGCATGACCCCGTCATCGGCCGCCACGACCAGCACCACAAGATCAGTGACTTTGGCGCCCCGCGCGCGCATGGCCGTGAAGGCCTCATGGCCCGGCGTATCCAGGAAGGTGATGGCCTTGCCCTGGGTCTGCACGACGTAGGCGCCGATGTGCTGCGTGATGCCGCCGGCCTCCCCCTCGGTCACCCGAGTTTCACGGATCGCGTCGAGCAGCGATGTCTTGCCGTGGTCCACGTGCCCCATGATCGTCACCACCGGGGGCCGCAGGACCTGTTCGCCTTCCGGTTCCGCGGGCTCCGCCAGGAGATCTTCGGCCGGCCGTTCGGTCATCATCTCGACTTTCACGCCAAAGGACTCGGCCAGCAGCGTCGCGGCATCGGACGGCATCGGCTGGTTCAGCGTCAGCATCGTGCCCATATCCATGAGCTTGCGCATGACGTCCGCGGGCTTCTGGCCCACCGCTTCCGCAAAATCCTTGACCGTCAGTCCCTCCGCCAGTTTGACCGCCTTGAGACGCGGCTTGGTGATCTCGGCGGTGGACCCGGTCGAGACATGGCGCGTTTTCTCCTCACGCCGGTGCATCGGCATCGCCCGCAAGTCGCGCCAGCGGGCGGCGTCATCGCGGGTCGGCACCGGCTCGTCCTCACGGCCGCGGCCCACCCGGCGGACTTTCTTGTTCTTGTCCTTCAGCTCAGGCAGCGGCTCGGGGCCGGCGCCTTTCTTGCCACCCGGATGGCGGGTGGCATCGGCGGCCAGCGGCGGCATCAATGCGCTGGGCGGCAATGCGGGCGCGGGCTGATGCGGAGGCGGCACGACAGCAGGTTCCGTCGCGGCCACCGGTGGCGGCGGAGGAGGAGACTCCCGAAGCGGGCGGAGCGGGGGCGACGCGGCGGCTTTCGACGGTTCCGCGACGCCGGCACCGATCGCGGGCGCCTCATCCGCTGGCCGCAGAGGAGCCAGGTCGTCCATCGCAGCCGGCTCGATGGGCCGCCGCTTGACCAGGACCATCTTCTTTTCCGCCTTCGGCGGCTCCGCGACCGGCGGCGCCGGCTTCGCGGGCGAGGCTGCGCGGCTTGTCGCAGCCTTCGGCTTCAAGGAAACGGCCTGCTTTTTCTCTTTTTCTTGAATAGGCTTGGCGCTCTTGGACTTCGCTACGGTCTTCGCAGCTTTGACCGGGGATGCCTCCGCCGGTTTCTTCGCCTTCGCCGTCGTCTTCGCCAGGATCTTCGCGACCGTCTCGTCCTCGAGGACGGCCATATGGGTCGAGACGGATACGCCTAATCCTTTGAGGTCCTTCATCAGGTCCTTGCTCGGGACCCCCAGTTGCTTGGCTAGCTCGAATACCCGCATGCCCGTGCGCGCCCCTTGTTACCCGATGGCCTTCTCTTCGTTCCCGGATTCGGCCTGGCCCGCCGCCGGACTTCCCTCGTCCGCGGGAGCCTCCTGCTGCGCGGCCGCCGCGGCCGATTCCGCTTCAACCAGTCGCGCGTGCTGCTCCTGCAGCTGATGCGCAATGGCGGCCCGTGTCTCCTGGTCCCGCACGACCCGTTCCTTCTCATACTCGCTGGCGCCGATGATGTCGATCTTCCATCCGGTCAGCTTGGCGGCGAGCCGCACGTTCTGGCCGTTGCGGCCGATGGCCAGCGACAGCTGGTTGTCCCCGACCACTACCAGCGCCGACTTCTTTTCCTCGTCCACGCCCACTTTTTCGATGACGGCGGGGTTCAGGGCCTCCGCGATGAAGACCCGCGAATCCGGCGTCCACGCGATGATGTCGATCTTCTCGCCGCGCAGCTCGCGCACCACCGCCTGGACCCGTGAGCCTTTCATCCCCACGCATGCGCCGACCGGATCGACGGCGCGGTCGCGCGAGACGACGGCGATTTTCGTCCGGTCGCCCGGCTCGCGGACCACGCCCTTGATCTCCACGATCTTCTCCGCGATCTCCGGCACCTCCGCTTCAAACAGCTTGACGATGAAATTGGGGTGGGTGCGGGACAGAATGACCTGCACGTCCCGCAGCGTCCGCTTCACCTCCAGGAGATAGGCTTTGACCCGGTCGCCCCGCCGGTAGGTCTCCCGCGGAATCTGCTCGTGCGCCGGGAGGATTGCTTCCGTCTTGCCGAGGTCGACGATATAGTTGCGGCGCTCCTGGCCGAGGATGATGCCGTTGACGAGATCGCCCTGCCGCGCCGTATACTCCCGCTGGACGACCTCCCATTCGGCCTCGCGGACCTTCTGGAAGATCACCTGCTTTGCGGTCTGCGCCGCGATGCGGCCGAACTCCTCCATTTCGATCACGGACCCGATCTCGTCCCCCAGTTCGGCCTCGCTGTCCACCTTGCGCGCCTCGGCCAGGGAGACCTCGGATTTGGGGTTGGTCACCTCGTTCACGATCTTCTTGAGCGAAATGGCCTCGACCTCTCCGCTCTTGCGGTCGATGTGCACCTGGATGTTCTCCGCCGCGCCATACCGCTTCTTCGCGGCCGTGAGCAACGCGGACTCCACGGCTTCGAGGATGCGATTCGCATCGATCCCCTTTTCACGCCCGATCTGTTCGATCACTGTCAGGAGCTCTCGACCCATAATACCTGCTCCGTTCTTCTTAGAATTCCACTTCCAGCCTGGCCTCCAGGATGTCGGCCAGCGGGAGCGCGACCGGAACCGCGTGTCCGCCCCGCTTGCCCGCGGGCGCCACTTCCACCCAGACCTGCGCTCCGTCCAGTTTCTGAATCCGTGCGATCAGGACCGCCTTCCCCCACACCGGTTTCGCCAGCTTGAAACGCGCTAGGCGGCCCTGGAACCGCTCGTATTCATGGACGTGCCGGATGGGGCGATCCAACCCCGGCGACGACACCTCCAGCACATAGGCGTGAGGAATGGGGTCCTCCGCATCCAGCGCATGCCCGATCAAGACGTGGGCGCGTTCGCAGTCCTCGACGGAAACCGCTCCCTCCCCTTGATCCGGCGGTCGCTCGATGACCACCCGAATCAGAGTCTTCGGTCCCCGCCCCCGCGCCTCCGCCTCGACAAGCACCAATCCGAGTGAGGCGAGAAGAGGCTCGACAATCCGCTGGACAATGGAGACGACCCGATCGGACGCTTGGGCAGTTCCCGAAGGAACGCCCCCGACTGGCGCAAAGGGATGGTCTCGACCCGTCATAACCGAAAAAAAAGTGGGCACAAGCCCACTTTCACCGCTTTAAAATAACACAGCTGGCCACGAGATGGCAAGTAAAACTAGCCGCGCGCCTCCCGGAAACGGGCCATCAATAGCTTCGTCACCGGGCCCGGGGCGCCGGCCCCGATCGGCCGCCCGTTGACCCGGGCGACCGGCAGCACTTCGATCGTGGTCCCCGTCAGGAAAACCTCCTCGGACGCGTGGAGCTCGTCCTCCGCCACTGGTTGTTCTTTGACCGTCACCCCGGCTGCCTGCGCCAGCCCCAGCACCACCCTGCGCGTCACGCCGGGCAGGAGCAGAGGCCCCTCCGGCGGCGTGACGAGACACCGCTTCCGGACGGTCATGACATTGCTGGTCGCGCCTTCCAGGACATAACCGTCCCGCACGAAGAGCGCCTCAACGGCCCCCGCATCCCGGGCCTGCTGTTTGGCGAGCACGTTCGCCAGAAGACCAACCGACTTGATGTTGCAGCGGGCCCACCGGAGATCGGGAACGGTCACGACGTCCGCGCCGGCCGCGTACAGCCCGGCAGCGGGAGGGACCATCGCCCGGACCGTGACCACGACCGTCGGCGCCATCGGGCCGGCCGGGATGTGGTCCCGAGGCGCGACTCCGCGGGTGACCTGGATGTAGACTTTCGCGTCGGCAAAGCCGCTGCGCGAGACCGCCTCCGCGATCATCGCCGCCCAGCGGTCCCGAGTGTACGGCAGGGGGATGCCGATCGCCTGGGCGCTCTGTTCAAGGCGCCCGAGATGATCGCTCAGGTGAAAGGGAACGCCGGCGTAGACTCGCAGCAGCTCATAGATGCCGTCCCCGAACTGGAAGCCCCGGTCCTCGACCGAGACACGCGCCTCGGAGAGCGGCATGAAGACGTCATTGACGAAGGCGATCTCCGGCACACCTACTATCCAGCCACCGTCACGACATAGACCCGGCGATCCTCGGCCGTGAATTTCCAGCCCATCCGTTTTTCGAACACGATCCGATGGGTGCCCGGCTTCAGCGCGCGGAACTCGAAGACCCGTCTCCCGGAGTCGATGGCATTGTTGCTGTCACCGAAGCTGCGGTCATAGTCGTCATTGACCAGCGACAACGTTTCCGGATCGTAGGCTGGAACGTAGATTTCCCCGCGGGTCCGGTCTTCCCATAAGCGGACGGTCACCGCCCCTCCGACGCGGGTTTCCACGGCTTTCTCTTCTTTCCAGCCTTCCCCCGTTCCGACAGACATCCTTCACTCCTGGCCAAGCGCGCGGTATCTTACGTCAGACGACGCAGCGAGTCAAAGTCGCAGGGTGAACCGCAAGTCGACTCCCGGAGTCAGGCGCTCCCGGCCGGCGAAGCCGGCGAGCGTTTCCAGCACGTAGCGGGCTTTTTCCTGAGGAGGCCCGTACTCGGGGCACTTCTCGGTTCCGCAGGGGGCGGCGTTTTCCTGGATGAGCAGGACGCGTTTACCTTCATCCAGCCAGATGATATCGACGGGAAAGCGATACTGGCGCGTGTTGCGGCGGTAAAAATCGGCCCGCTCGTAGATGAACAGCATGCCCCACCCCGGCGGCATCGGGTCCCGGAAAGCCAGCCCGGAGTACAGGAGCAACGGACTGTCGGCGATCTCCACCTGTAGTTGGGTGCCGGAGGGAAAACTGACCAGCATGGCCTCGGGGCCCTGGCTGGTCGACATGAAGTAGTTTCCCGCCATCAGCAGCCCTAACGCCAGGACGGCCAGGACACCCACACGCGTCGCCTGGGGCTTTTCCATCAACGACAAGACCTCATTCGTTCCAACTGGGGCTTTTGTTCTTGCCGAAACAGGCCTTCAGGCCTATGCATTCGCCAAAAATCACGTTGACAACACCCTGCGCACCCTCATAGAATTTCGCCTACCATATCATGAACTCTCGGCTGCAGGCCATCTCTCCTGATGGCTTCCGACGATGGATAGCGGCGGCAAGTGCCGTGAAGTGTGGAGTATAGGGAAGGAGGCGAGTGTTATGGCGTTATTGATCACCGAAGAGTGTATTTCCTGCGGGGCCTGCCTCCCCGAGTGTCCGAATGAGGCCATCTTCGAAACCCGGAGCGACGCGGAAGGAAAAGGCAATCATGTGGGCGATGGCCAGGGCGTCGGAGACAACATCTATGTCATCACGCACGATCGCTGCACTGAGTGCGTGGGGCACTTCGACGAGCCCCAATGCGCCGCCGTGTGTCCGGTGGACAATTGCTGCATTTCCGATCCCGCCTATCCGGAATCGACGGAAGTCCTCCTGGAGCGGGCCAAGCGGCTGAACCCCGACAAGGAGATTGACCCCAACAAAGTATGGAGCGGCGTCCGCAACTGACGCCTCTCCCCGGCTCTCCAAATTGAGAAGCCCCCTCGTCTCGCACGAGACGAGGGGGCTTCTTCGTTTCAGCGCTTGCCGACGACGACGCTATTTCACGACGACCAGCGTCCCGCCGATATGTCCGGGATGCAGGTGGCAGTAAAATTGATACACCGCACGGGACTGATCGAGATCTCCCATTGCAACGGAGATCGTCACTTCTTCTCCGGGTTTCACGACTTGTTTGACCTTCAAGGCGTCGATGGCGAACCCATGGTCCGCATCCAGCTTGTTGATCACTTTGAAGGTGAGCGCGCCGGCCGTGCGGAGGCCTGACCGCAGGTCGACATCCCCGCCGCCGAGCCAAAACTTGGTCCCCGCAATCTCGACCGCGACGAACTTTCCATCTTGTGCCTGCGCCGGCGCCACGGACACCAGTCCGACGCCGACAAGCATGACGACCGCCAGCGCCGCCACCACGATTGACTTCTTCATACCGATTGCCTCCTCTGGGGTTGTACGATTGAGTGCGCTGAAGCTTGCCTGGTGAACATGTCACCGGGAGCCGCTCGACGGGTTACAGCGTCCCCCAGTTTTTGAAATATCGGAGCAAATCACGCACGGACAGTATGCCCACGATCCTGCCATCCTCCGTCACAGCCAAATGCCGGATGCCCCGTTCCGCCATCAGATCGCTGGCCTCATGCGCGGAGCGGTCGATCTCGATGGTGATAATCGGCGCCTGCATCACGTCCGCCACCCGCACGTGATTCGCATCGCCGCCCACGGCCAACACCCGGCGGACCAGATCGGACTCGCTGACGACCCCGAGATACCCCGGGCCCTCCGCAACCAGCAGCGCGCCGACCTTCGCTTCCTGCATGGTCCGGGCGGCTTCGATCACCGGCGCGGAAGCAGCGACGGAGCAAATCCGCCGGCTCATCATGACCGCCAAGGGCCTTTGAATGGCCGATCCCCCGGTCGCCATAGCGTGCGGATTGTAGAGAAGGGGCCACGGACAGTCAAGAGGCCGGCCTCTGTGCTATACTCCTCCCCGATGCCGCCGCCGTGCCGGCCGGCAGGAGGAGGAAGCATGAACATCAGCGTCATCGGGACCGGTTACGTCGGATTGGTGACCGGGGCCTGCTTCGCGGAATTCGGGGTCCAGGTGACCTGCATGGACAAGGACGAGCGTCGCATTGCCCTGCTGGAAAAAGGCGACATCCCGATTTACGAACCGAGCCTGGCCGAGCTGGTTCGCAAAGGGCTGTCGGAGGGCCGGCTGACCTTCACCACCGATCTGGGCAAGGCCGTCGAATCCGGCCTGGCGATCTTCATCGCCGTGGGGACTCCGTCCCGGGACGACGGCTCGGCGGATCTCTCGTTCGTGGAAGACGTCGGGCGGGGCATCGCGTCCCACCTCAACGGCTACAAGGTCATCGTCACGAAATCGACGGTGCCGGTGGGAACCGGCGAGCGCTTGCGCGACTTGATCACGCGGCACGCCCCCCAACCCGCGCGTATCGATATCGTGTCCAACCCCGAATTCCTCCGTGAAGGGTCGGCCGTCGAAGACTTCATGCGGCCGAACCGGGTCGTCATCGGCGCCGACAGCCCCCAGGCGGAGGCGATCATGCGCGACCTGTACCGCTCGCTCTATTTGATCGAGACCCCGTTCGTCTTCACGGACGTCGCCACGGCCGAGATGATCAAATACGCCTCCAACACCTTCCTGGCGACCAAGGTCTCCTTCATCAATGAAGTGGCGAACCTCTGCGAGCGGGTCGGCGCGAACGTCCAGGTGGTGGCCAAAGCGATGGGCCTGGACCACCGCATCGGGTCGAAGTTCCTGCACGCGGGGCCGGGCTACGGAGGCTCGTGCTTTCCCAAGGACATCGCCGCCATTATTCAAACGGGACGGCGAGCCGGGTGCGTCATGGAGATCGCGGAAGCGACCGCCCGCGCGAACGTCAGGCAGCGGGAGCGGATGGTCGAGAAGATCCGGGACGCGCTCGGCGGCTCCTTGCGGGGCACGCGCCTGGGCGTGTTGGGGCTCTCCTTCAAGCCCAACACCAACGACCTGCGCGACGCCCCGGCGCTGGACATCATCCCGACTCTGCAGAAGGAAGGCGCGGAAATCCGGGCCTACGACCCCGCGGGAATGGAAGAGGCGCGCAACCTGCTGCCGACCGTCACGCTCTGCGCCAATGCCTACGAGGCGGCGGCCGGCGCCGACGCCTTGATCCTCATGACGGAGTGGAACCAGTTCCGGAACCTGGATCTGGAACGGATCAAGAGCAGCCTCAAGCGGCCGGTCTTTCTGGACCTTCGCAACGTGTACGAGCCGGCCCGCATGGCCGCGCTCGGGTTCCGCTACTCCTCCGTCGGGCGGCCTACGCCCTGACTCACATCACCTCGGTCTTCGGCTTCGGCTTGTACCCCATCCGGTCCAGCAACTTGCGGATCTTCGCCTGGAGCGACTCGTCCGCCGTGAGCATCACCTCGGACAGCGGTTCGACGGCCGGCTTGCCGATCTTGCGGATGATCTCCGAGGCGACCTGACGCAAGTCGTCGTCCTCGTGCGTCAGCAGGCTGGCCACGGCGGTCACGCTCGGCGCGCCGATCTTGATGAGCGAGTCATACGCCCGCTGCCGGATGTCATTGACTTCGTCGGTCAGCGCTTCGATCAGGGGCCCCACGGCGCGTGGATCGCCCATCGTCCCCAGCACCTCCACGGCATATTTGCGGGTGAGCCAGTGGCTTTCCTGCAGCGCGGAGAGCATCTCCTCGACGCGCGTTTTCTGGGCATCCCTGGACCGGACCGCCAAACTCTTCACGACGCGCCGCTTGGCGGCGCCCCCATGCAAAGTTCCCTGGATCCCGGCTTCCGGTTCTTCTTCGATGACCCGGACCGTCACCCCGTCCCCCGGCTTGATTTTTTTGAGGTCTTCGAGGAGGTCTTCCCCGACCTCGAGCACGACGGTCTTGCCTTCATAGGCCAGCAGCTCGATCTCCAGGATCCGGGCCTCGACGTCGACCTTGACCACTTTTTCGGAAATGAGATTGAATCCGTCCTTCTTGACCCCCGGACCGCCCTTGCCGATCTGGATCAATTTCGGTGCTTCATCAGCCATCGATCTCTCCTTTACCTTACGCGTTCGGCGGGGTCCAGCCCAAGCTCGACAGCGCCCCCTCGGCGGTTTCCCTGACCATATCGTTTTCATCTTCCAGCAGGGGAAGCAGCGCATCCACGGCCCCCTGGTCCCGAAGCCGCGCCAGGGATTCGGCCGCATTGCGTCGCACCAGCCAGTCCTCGTCCCGGAGCGCCTCCCGCAATCCTTCCACCGCGCGCGGATCGCCGATCAGGCCCAACGCTTCGGCCGCATGGCGCTTGACGACCCAATTGTCGCCCGCCAGCCCTCTGAGCAGGCCGTCCACGGCGCGCGGGTCCGGAATCTTTTTGAGCGCCCGCGCGGCTTCCTCCCGGACCGTCTGGTCCTGCAGCGCTTCCATCAACCCTTCCACGGCGCGCGGGTCCTGGATCTTCTCGAGGGCCTCGACCGCCGCCAGACGAACCGCCCCGTCCCGATCCTTGAGCGCCGCGATCAGCGGCGCCAGCGCCCGTTCGTCCTTCAGCCGGCCCAACGCCGCCGCCGCCTGCTCCCGCACGGCCCACTCGTCGTCCCGTAACGCCTCCAGCAGCGGCGGGACCGCGTCGGCGCCGACCTGGATGAGCGCCTGGCGGGCCGCCTCCCGGATCACCCGGTCCTCGTCGGCGAAGAGATTGATCAGGCGATCGATGGCTGCCGGCCCGATTTGCCCGAGACTGGCCACGGCGTGATCGCGCAACGCTTCGTTGTCGTCACGCAAGGCCGCCAGGAGCTGCTCGATGCGGCGGTCGGTGTCACTCATGGTGCAGGCCTCCTTGTCACCCTCCCACACCACCCGGCGGCCCGCCTGCTCCCCCCGCGGCCTTCGGCGCGTGGGCCGGGACTTCTTCATCCCACTCGTCGAACTCTTTTGCCACCGCCGGCTTTCCGCCCTCTTCCTCAAGCAGCTTGGCCAGCTTGTCCAGCATCAGGCCGCCGTGATAACTGACCAGCCCGTCCCGATCCGTTTTCATCCGCTGGATGAGTTCCAGGTGCGGCACCAGCACCGTGATGTCCTTGATCTTCGACATGGCCTCCGTGGCGGCCAGGCGGGTGGTGGGGTCCTTGATGGCCTCGACCAGCATGTCGATCGAACGCGCATCGCCGAACTCCCCCAGCGCCTTGATGCAGCTCTCGCGGACACCCATATCGTGATCAGTCTTGGCTTTGCGCAGCAAGGGCTCGACGGCCCTGAGGTCTCCGATGAGGCCGAGGGCCTGGGCCGCCGCCTCGCGCACCACCCAGAGATCGTCGTCCAACGCCTCCAGGAGGTCTGCGACCGCCGGCCGGCCGAGCGCGATCAGATCCATCGAGACCCCGATCCGGGCTTCTTCCAGCGCGACCGCATCCTCGCTGTCGCGCAGGCGGTCCAGGATCGCGACGATCCGTTCCCGGAGCTCCGAGATGCGTTTCAGCGACCGGGACGCGATGTCGCGGAGGTCGGGATAGACCATCGCCTCGATCCAGGCGTCGGCGCTCCGGGGGTCCGCCAATTGCTCCAGGGCTTCGGCGGCCATGAGACGCGCGGTCGGATCCTGGCTCTTGAGCATCGCGACCAGGGGCTCCAGCGCACCCGAATCTTTTAAACGGATCAGGACCGCAGCGGCGGTATCGCGGTGCGCCGGATCTTCGAGCAGCCGGACCAGCGCCGCGAGGGCCGCTTCGTCGGCCACATGCCGGAAGGCCTCGGTCGCCGCTTCCCGGACCGCCGGCTCGGGGTCCGTGAACAACGGCACGAGCGGCACTCCGGCGGCCCGATTCTTGAGCCGTCCCAGCATATGGGCGACCTCGGCGCGCAGACGTGGGTTGTCATCCGCCAGCGCCGCGATCAGGGCCGTCACGGCCTCGGGGCCGCGCTTGAGGAACTCCGCGGTGGCATTCATCCGCTTCCAGTCTTCCTCATGGATGAGGTCCTTGACCAGGTCCTCTGTCTTATCTTTCTTGGCCATGCCCGGTTATTTCTTGGCGTCGTCCGCCGTCGCCTGGCCGGGCTCGGCGGCCGGAGTTTCTTCCGGCGGAGTCCAGCCGAGTTGCAGAAGAATGTCCATCACCAGCGACCGCAGGGAGGATGCGGCATCCAGCCGGTTGGTGGCGAACGCCAGGACTCTGTCGCTGAGCTGTTCCGTTTGGGAGGCCCCGGGGTCGTTGATGAAATCCACCAACGGATCGATGACCTGGGGACCAAGCTCGATCAGCGCCTGCGCCGCTTTTTCGCGCAGGCGGGTGTCTTTCAGCGCCTGGCAGAGGGCCGGCACGCTGCGCAGGTCGTTGATATGCCCCAACGCCAGCGCCGCCTGTTCCCGGATGAACCATTCCTCGCTGACGATGCACCCCGGCATCGGCGTCCCCTTGAGATTGATCCCGACCCCGTCCAGCACCCGGACCAGCGGCTCGACGGCGCGCGGATCCGCGATCATCCCCAGGGCCATGATCGCCCGCACCCTGATCGAGCCGTCCTGCATGGCCTCGATGAGGGCGGGCACGGCGCTGGGATCGCCGATCATGCCGAGCGCGATGGCGGCGTCCTCCCGCACCGCGCGGTCCTTGTCCTTCAACAATTCGATCAGGGCCGGCACGGGCTTGGAATCGCGCAGCCACGAGCGACCGGTGGGATAGTCGCTGGTGATCCCGCCCAGCGCCTGCACGCAGTGCAGCCGCACCTGGAAGTCCTCGTCCTTAAGGCCTTCCATCAGCGGATCGACCGTGGCTTCTCCGATCTGCGTCAGCGCAATCGTCGCGGCCACGCGCACGAGCTTGGAGGAGTCCCTGAACAGGGCCATGAGGCCCTTGATGGCCTTCGGCGAGCCGATCCGTCCCAGGGCTTCGGCGGCAATCGTCCGCACCGATCCATCCCGGTCCCGCAGGGCGGCGATCAGGCCGTCCACCGACCGTGCATCCTTGATCAATCCCAGCGCCTTGGCCGCGCTCTCCCGCACCCGCCAGCGCTCATCGCGAAGGGCCGCCACCAGACGCTCGACGGCCGGAGCGCCGATGGTCGCAAAGTCGTCGACCGCGCCGTCCCGGCACTCTTTAATCGTGTCACCCAGCATCGGGATCAAGGCTTCAATGATCTTGGCGCCGCCGATCTTCGCCAGCGCGTGGCCCGCGTACATCCGCACGGACCAGAAGTCGTCCTGCAAGGCCTCGAGGAGGGCGTCCGTCGCGCCCGGGTCCGCCAGGTTGACGAGGGCCTGCGCCGCCTCCTCCCGCGTCGCGTCATCCGGATCAGCCAGCGCTTCCAACAAATCTGCAAGCTTGTTCGCCATGTTATCTGCCTTCTTTCATCGTGGCCGCAGGGCGCCATCCCACCGCCGACATGATGGCCCGCGCGTGAAACAATATATTGGAATCCGTCTCGGTCTTCATCGCCGCCAGAAGGGGAGCTGCGACCCGCAGGCCCATTTTCCCCAGAGCCGCCGCGGCGGCCGCTCGCAGACGCGTGTCCTTGAGCGCGCGGATCAAGGGCTCGATCGCCCGGTCGTCGCCGATTTGGGCGAGGCCGCCGATCGCGAAGACCTGCACTTCCATTTCTTCCACATCCGTTTCGGCGGCCCCCCCGCAAACCGGAACCCGACGGGCGTTGGCCGGCCGGCCCTTGCCCGTCACCACGTCGATCAGTGTGTCGACGGCCCGCGGATCCTTGAGCTTGCCCAACGCCTCCACCGCGAAGGGCCGCACATCCAGGTCGTTGACCGCCACCGTCAGCGCCTCCAGCGCCCTGGGGCTTCCGATTCCGCCAAGCGCCTTCGCGGCATCCTGCTGAACGGCCGTGTCCCGATCCTGGAGCATCGCCCGGCACAACGGGTCGACCGCGTCGTCGGCCCCGATCTTCCCCAAGGCCTCGCAGGCATGCAGCCGCAGGATCCAGGCTTCGTGCCGCAGGGCCGCCAGCAACGAGGCCAGGGCCGGCTTACCGATGCGGGCCAGCGCGTCCGTCGCGTCCACGCGAACCGCCTTGACCTCGTCGGTGAGCAGGCGCATGAGATGTGCGACGGCGCGCGGGTCGCCCACGATGCCCAACCCCTTGGCGGCGTGCATCCGCACGATCCAATTGGGACTCGCCAGGCATCCGATGAGCGGGTCCACGGCACGCGGATCAGTCAGGTCCTTGAGCACGGCCACGGCGATTTCCTGCACGTTGCCGTTGGGGTCCTGTAACGCGGCGATCAACGCAGGGACCGCCGCCTGTCCGATCTTCCGCAGGGCGCCCGTTGCCGCGTCCCGCACCGCGCGATCTTCGTCATGAAGCGCCTCCATGAGAGGCGCCACCGCCCTGGGGTCGCGGAAATCACCCAGCAGGGTCGCCGCATCTTCGCGAAGGGACCAGTCCTCGTCCTTCAGCGCGGCTATTTCCTCGAGCACCCGATCACTCATAACCCTGTCTTGGCTTACGCCGGTGACGTCCACGAACTCCTGAATTGATCAAGGTAGCACAGCGTTTTCGGACTGGTCAACATGCAGAGTTGGGCGCCGGGAGGTGTTGGGGGTCTTTTGCAGGAAGGCTACCAGCTAAAATAATCTTCCAAGGTGTAGCCGGTATCCTTAAGGATCTTCGCCAGCTTGGGCCGGCTAAGTTCCTGGCTCTCGTGCGCCGCGATGCTGATTCGGCGACCATCTGCATGACGCCAGACCCGATGACTGGACTCTTGCCGATCTTGCTCCCAACTATGCGCGCGAAGGAATCGAAACAGATCCTTCAGCTTCGCCACGCACAGACCATAATCGTCTCGGCGTCGGCAGGAACCCGGCGGGGCGGATCAGGCAAGGGATCGCCGTAACGAAGAGTGCTGCAAAAGTAAGCGCGGAGCGCCCCTCTCAATTTCTGGCGTGCTCCTATTTTCGTAGGCGCAATGGCGGTTACCGGCAAGCCTTCAGGCCAAGCCATCCACCCGGTCCGGTCATGTTGATACTTCACCGGAAATTCGTAGACAACCGGCTCCAGCTTTTCAGCAAGCGCAGCAGCCCTTCTCATGTGCGTGGCTCCTTAAGGACCAGTTTGGACCTCGCGCCATTGGTGGGTTTTCGTCTCATGGGCTCTCCCCTCCCGCAACGGACACTCTACACGATCCGGGCGTCCCCCTCAACTTTCCTCGCCTCATCCAGCGCGCTACAGCCCCGGATGCAGTTAAGCGGGACAGACTTGTTTTCTTCCGAAAAATAAATCCGTCCCGGTTTTTCCCATTCGTACTTAGGAGTCGTTCAATTCGCCCTGAGAGAACTTATATCAGAATCACTGCAATGATCACGACGCCGACGATCACTAGCGGAAGCCAGATGGCCCAATTATGAGGCCTACCCAGCGCTTCAAACCGAGCAGGGTCATCCGGCATAGCCGGGTCCGTCACAACAGAATACGCTTTCTTGAAGAGAAGCCGGTCTCCAACGAACCCCTGTATGATGATCTGTACTAGCAAGAGCAAGCCAAACGGGCTCCCCTCATTTGACGATCCAGCAGCTGTTTGGTCAAGCGCGTTGATCAGAAAGGCGAGTAACGAGAATCCGAAGAATGCGAGGTATTGTCGTCGATAAAGAAACCATAGCAGGAGTAGAGCGGCCGACCAATTCCAAGTCCACCCTGCGCGCGTGTGAGCTAGCCGGGCGGCCAGCAAACGGTTGAACACATTCTGGTAGTGGGATGCCCAACGTGGACCCACGTATGCGCGCAGCCTGTTGAAAATCGTGTCTCGCTCAGGTTGCGCAGCGTGGTCATGACCTGCTGCAGAATGACCGGGATGCACGACATCACTAGTATTGGTGGTTGGGGTGGATGGCTCAGCCTGGACACGTGATTGCCGACTCAAGGCTGCAATGGCTGCCTGAATAGCGTCGTGCTGATCGGCGCGGAGCCATCGTTCTTGCTGCGAGTCAAACAGCATGGAAGATGGCGTGATGGCCCCATTCCTCAGAGCCTGTACCACCGTATGGACATCCTCCAACAGGATCTCTCGACCGTTACCGTCGATGGTCTTGAACCGAGGCACCATTTGTAGGGTTCCCCTCTTGGAAGGTTAGTCTTTCCTTAAGCGGTTCGTACCGAGACGCGTCAAGCGATGGCCCCACTGGCGCCATCATGCTTCTTGAGATAGTACGGGTTTGCGGTTTCGGCGAACTCAAACGCTACAGACTTCGCTTCCCACAGGAAGCAGTTTACAATTTCGGCGTCGCCAAGGTCGAAAAGCACGACGTTGTGACCTGCTCCCAGGGAACTGCGGTATGCGACTCCATCGAAGCCGTTTGCTTTGAAAAGCTCCGCAAGGATCTGTGTGGGTACATAGTCGGCGAGATCGTCGCTTGGCGTTACCGGTCGCGCGAAGGCGCGGTCGATATCGGACCAGACAGCTTCTTCACGCTTTTCAGGTGACGGCTCGCCACCCAGATACACGCGAGAGCCCTTTTGATCTGATGTGCAGTTGACGAGACGAAGATCGCGAAGGGTCTTGAATTGGCCTACTGAAACAAGAGACCCGATCCACGGTCGGGCTTCAGCAAGCGCAGTCTCACGGTTCGTGGAGAGGTACAGATACGGAATGCCCTTTGGGTTGGCGCGCCCCTCGACCACACGATCCTTGAGTGGCTTCATCCGCTCAGGTGGATAAGGGGTCGGCACATCATCTACGTAGCGCCCATCCTGGTAGAGCGGCTCCCAAGCGTGCCCCAGTTGGGCACGCCACAGGAACCTCACAGCGGGAATGGCTTCGGCTCGTTTCCCAGCGGCCGCCAGTATGCTCGCAAGAATTTCCTCAGTATCTGAGCCGCGTACATACCTCATGCGCTGCTTGACAGCGCGCTCGAAGTCCCAGTAGCTTCGCCATGACTTAAACTCAGGCATCAGATAGCTCCCTGATGGCCGCTACCCCTCTCAGCCCTAACTCTTGCGTTTTCTGCTCGAGCTCTTGCGGTCTATCTCGTCAACTATTATTCGCCCTTCGAGAACCTCAGGGCGAACGCCCTATAGCATACAGGAAGGCAAGATTCTTCGCTGCGCTCGCTTACGAGCGGCCCCATAGAACGCAATGTCTAATGTCATTACGGTTGCAGGTCTTCCAGTGTGTAGCGAACGCTATACGGTTGAACCTCGACAAAAGTGACTCGAACACCAGAAATCACGATATCGCGTTGCTTGGTTGTGTCCAGGTTGATTCGGTGTGGCCGGGGAGACTGCTCGGACCCCATGACAATTGTGTTCTGGACGTCAACGTTTACCACCGCGTTCCGCTGAAAAGGCTTGTACCGGTCCATCGTGGTTTCTGAGGACTGGCGGTTTACGTCGATAACCTCAAGCATCAACGTTTGTCCTTCAATACCCGCCAATTTCATCTCGGCGAAGCCCTTGTCCACCTTTCCGCCCCATATGTCGCGTCCTCCGAATGCGTTAGGCAGATCGCCGACCTTGTTCAGGCGGAAGAGCGTCCCGCCGATCCCGCTGGTAAGTGCAGCGCCAACGGGTTGTTCAAGTTGCCTGTGTGTGAGGATCTGGGCACAGCCTGTCGAAAGCGTCACAGCCGCCGTTACCAACACAACCGCAAGAGATATTCGCCCTCGAGGTTTCACGTTTCCCCCTTTCGTGACACCGAGCTAGTGTCCTGTCTCCGAAGTGAGGCGCATAATTCATCGGTCTTTAACGCTGAAATCATGAACGCTCACACAGCCAGAATTGTTAACCGAATTTCTGAGACGGGACACAGGAAGGGCTCAGGCCACGTCCCCTGCAAATTGGATGACCGGCACGGCTATAGTTCTCGTTTTGCGAAAGCGCTTTGCATCCGTTACGACGGCCGCCAGCCGACGACCCACATCGGCGTTGACCACCTTTTCCCCACACTGAGGGCAAACACCCGCCGGCACGTCTTCGACGACGATTAGTTTCTTCTTGACCCAGATATCCTGTTTGATCCTTTTCGATTCCATCCGACTCCCGCAAACGTGGCACGCACCGTAGTCATACATGGAGTTCACCCTCCGTTAAACCGATTCGTGCAAATAGGTCGTGATAAAAAGCAACTTCCTCGTCTCCTTCAACCTGCAAATGATCGCCACCTGGCGGCCATCAGTTGATGGTCCCACCACTTCGTACCGGGTACCGCGAGGATCACGAGTGAAGCGTCTCCTGACCTTGCCGTTGAGAATAACCGTCTCGATATCAACCAATTGCAAATCATCGTTCGCCATTTCCTCGAAGAAATGCGGGATCGTGAATTCATACTCCTTATTCCGCACTTTCTTTCTGAGGATGTCAATCGTAGTCAACTATAAGCTCTCCTCGTTCCATTGGACACGGCATCCGGGCGAATCGTTTAATCAAGGGCTGAGGGCTCCCCCTCACCTTCATCCTCTCCCCCGAGACGGGGGCGAGGGATCTCAAAAAAGGAGCGGGTGGCGGCGAACGGGCGCCCGGGCGGAGCGCAGCGACTTGCTTGCCCTTGGCGGAGCGAGCACGTCCGGGCTGTTCGCCGACAGGACCCGCCACATCTGGGATTTACGGATGCGCCGCCCGCCAGTTCCGGCCGACGCCGACGTCCACCTTGAGGGGAACCGCCAGGCTCACCACCTGCTCCATGGCCTCGACGACGATCTTTTTCACCGTTTCGACCTCGGCCTCCGCTACCTCGAAGATCAGCTCGTCGTGGACCTGCAGGATCATCCTCGCCGTGGACCGTTCCGCCGCCAGCCGCCGACGGACGGCCAGCATGGCGAGCTTGATGACGTCCGCCGCCGTCCCCTGGATCGGCGTGTTCATGGCCATCCGCTCGCCCATACCCCGTTGGGCCGGATCGCCGCTGCGCAACTCCGGAATCGGGCGACGGCGGCACAGCATGGTCGTGACATAGCCGCTCTCCTTGGCGTCGGCGATCGTCTTGTCCAGAAAGGCCTTCACGCCCTGGAACCGCGTGAAGTACGCCTCGATGTATTTCTTGGCCTCCGGCTGCGAGATCCCCAACTGAGACGAGAGCCCGTAGGGGCTGATGCCGTAGATGATGCCGAAGTTCACCGTCTTGGCGACCCGGCGCATGTCCTTCGTGATCTGCGCCGCGGGCAGGCCGAAGATCTCCACGGCCGTCGCCGTGTGGATGTCGTCGCCGCGCGCGAACGCGCCGATGAGGACGGGATCCCGGGCGAGGTGCGCGAGGATGCGCGGCTCGATCTGGTTGTAGTCCGCGGAGAGCAGCACGCACCCGGCGTCGGCCACGAACGCTTCGCGGATGCGCCCGCCCCACTCCCCCTTCACCGGGATGTTCTGGAGGTTCGGTTCGGACGACGAGAGCCGCCCCGTCGCCGTGATCGTCTGGTTGAACGACGTGTGCAGGCGCCCCGTCTCGGGGTTCACCAGCAGCGGCAGCGCGTCCACATACGTGGACTTGAGCTTGCTGAGGCTCCGGTAATTCAGGATGTCGGCCGGCAACTCGTGCTGGAGCGCGAGCTGCGTGAGAACCTCCTCATCCGTGGAGTAGCCGGTTTTGGTCTTCTTGGTCGGCGGGAGCTTGAGCTTCTCGAACAGGACCTCGCTGAGCTGCTTGGGCGAATTGACGTTGAACTCCGCGCCGGCCTTTCGATAGACCTCCTCGAGAATGACGGCGAGCTGGTGCTCAAGTTCCTTCGCCAGACCGGCCAGCACGGTGGTGTCCACGCGAAACCCGTTCGCTTCCATCTCGCCCAGGACCAGGGTGAGCGGCAGCTCCACCCGTTCGAACAGGTCGGTCAGGCCGGCGGCGGCCAGCTTCCCGGCCAGGATGGGCCGCAGGCGGGCGATCGCCGAGGCCGCGCTTCCAGCCCGCACCGCCACTTCCTCCATATCAGGCTGATCGAACAGGTCCCCTTTCTTCGGTTTCCGGGCCGGCGAGGCGTGGCCCAGCGGCTCGCCCAGGTGCTCTTGGACCAGCGTCTCCAAGGCCGGGCTCCGGCGATTCGGGTTCAACAGGTAGCCCGCCACCATCGTATCGGAGCGTGGAGGAGGGACCGCGACGCGCGCGCGCCGCAGGGCCAACCACGCCGCCTTATAGTCGTGGGCGTCCACTTTCAGAGACAAGGAGCCCAGCAGGGCGCGCAGGTCCTCCAGTCCGGACACGCCGAAGAAATAGGCCGGCGAGCCGGGGCCGGGACAGACTCCGACACCCTGGAGCTCGGCCCTGAGCGGATCGTGGCCCGCCGCCGCGCATTGGATCGCCGCTTCGCCGGCGGCCCTGATGGCCGCCACGGCGCGCGTGCGGGACGATGGATCGTCCAGCACGACGACCGGGTCCGCAGCGCCATTCCCGTCACCCGGCCCGTTGGGAAGCGCCTTGAGCAGGCCCCAGAACTCGAGCTCGCGGTAGAGCGCGCGCAAGTCCTCCGTCCTGGCCTCGCCGAGCAGAAAGCGGTCGCGCTCGAACGACACCGGGCAGTCCGTCACGATGGTGGCGAGCCGCCGGCTCTGGCGTGCCTCGCCCGCCTGCGTTTCCAGCAGCTCCCGGAGCTTCTCGCCTGGCACGTCGGAGAGGCGCGCCAGGAGATTCTCGATCGTGCCGAATTCGGCGATGAGCTTCTTCGCCGTTTTCTCGCCGATGCCCTTGACGCCGGGAATGTTGTCCGTCGCGTCGCCCATCAATCCCATGACCTCGACGACGCGCGCCGGTTCGACTCCGAAGCGATCCAGGCAGTCCTCTTCCGTGAACATTTTGTCCTTGACCGGATCGAAGATGCGGACCGCGGGGGCCAGGAGTTGAAACATGTCCTTGTCGCCGGTCACGATGACCACGCCCAGCCCCTCCAACGTGGCCTGGCGCGCGAGCGTCCCGATCAGGTCGTCCGCCTCGAAGCCCTGGAGCTTCACGACCGGGATCGCGAACGCCTCGACGATTCGGTGGATGTACGGAATCTGTTGCGACAGGGCGTCGGGCATCGGGGGACGGTGCGCCTTATATTCCTTGAACTCTTCGTGGCGGAGGGTCGGGCCCTTCTCGTCGAACACCACCGCCAGGCAATCGGGCCGTCGCTCCCGGATGATCTTCTGCAGCATCGTGGTGAAGCCGTAGACGGCATTCGTCGGAAGGCCGGCGGCGGTCGACAGGTCAGGCAAGGCGAAGAAGGCGCGATAGAGATAGGCGCTGCCGTCAATAAGATAGAGCACCGGTCGCGGCGTCATCCGGCCCATCGTAGCACCGCCCCGGCACCGGAACAAGGCGGTTTACTCATAGCAGCGCCGTCTGTATAATACTTTGATCATGAAGACACCACGAGGGACAGGCGCGCTCGCGCGATGGTTCATAGGTCCCGCCGTGACCACGGCAGTCCTGCTGACCCCGTTCGCCCCGGATTCCCTCTCGGCAGCCGGACCGGCCGCCAGCTCTCCCCAAGTCGAGATCAAGAAGCACACCACCGGCAAAGAGGCCACGATCACGCACGGCGACAAGGAGTGGTACATCTACATCGACGTCGACGACAATCGGACCATGATCATCCGGACCGAATCAAAGAGCGGCAAGGAAATCAAGAACGCGCCCGAGGTCGTCGAGCGTCCGATGTCGACCGCCGAAGTCGACCGGGTGATCAACGACTGGGCCAGCGGCATCAAGTCCACGCTGAAACCCTGATCGCCCGAGCCTTCCGTGAAGAAACCCAAGTTCGTCATCTTCGCCCACGGCGGCACCTACGACAAGCTGTATCAGGCCGCCACCATCGGCATGACGGCCGCGGCCATGGGCAAGGACGTGTACGTCTTCCTGATGTTCTGGGCGATCAAAAAACTGGCGATGGGCGAGCTGGACCGGATCGACTTTTCACCGGCCTACGAGGCGCACGCCGACGAAGTGGCCCGGGCGATGGTCGAAAAGAAGGTGCCGAAGATCACCGAGATGTTCGCGGAAGCCAAGCAAGTCGGCAGCTTCACGGTCATCGCCTGCAGCGCCGGCCTGGAATACATGAGCGTCAAGCACGAGGACCTCGCCCCGAAGGTGGACGAGGTCATGGGGTTGCCGCTGATCCTGAATCTCGCCGCAGACGCCGAGACCACGCTGTTCATCTGAAGAAGGTTAAACGTTATTCGTTAATCGTTAAACGGTAACTCCTAAGTCTTCATGCCTTCACGAATAACGATTATCGGTTAACGTCCTCCTACCTCGACTTCTTCACCCCCACCCGCTCGCAGTACACCGCGAGCTTGCACTGACTGCAGCGCGGGGAGACGGGCGTGCACAGATTCTGGCCGTACGGCACCAGGAGATCGTTGTAGATCAGCCAGTAGCGGCCCGGTAGTTTGCGCCGCAATGCCTTCTCGCTCTGCTCGGGCGTTCGGGTGCGGATGTAGCCCCAGCGGTTGCTGATGCGGTGGACATGAATGTCCACGCAGATGCCCGGCTTTCGGTACCCCAGCGTCACCACCAGGTTGGCGGTCTTGCGCCCCACACCTTTGAGCGTCAGGAGTTCGTCGATCTCATCGGGCACCCTTCCGCCGTACCGCGCCAGCAGGTCCCGGCAGATCTCGTGGATGTGCCGGGCCTTGGTCCGATAGAATCCGACCGGATAGATGGCCTGCTCGACCGCCCGCCGGGGAATCGCCAGCATGGCCTTGGGGGTGGTGGCGAGCCGGAACAGGCGGGCGGACGCGTCGGCCGTGGTCTGGTCTTTTGTGCGCAGGCTGAGGACGGTCGAAACGAGTATTTGAAAGGGGTCGCGCGAGGCCTTGGCGACGACGCCCACCACCGGCTCCTTCCAGCGCAGGATCTCCCGCTTCAGGATTCGGACGCAGGCGTGGATGTCCTCGTCCTTCACGACAACCGGCGCGATATGTCAGGGGAAGAAACGGTCGAGGCGGCAGGGCGCGTGACGCTTACTCGGACTTGTGCTTGGCCAGCCATTTCTGGCGGCGGCGCTGGGCTTCCCGCTCTTTGTTCTTCTTCTTCAGGCTGGGCTTCTCGTAGAACCGGCGGCGCTTGAGCTCACGGAAGAGCCCTTCCCCCGCGAGCTTTTTCTTCGCGATTTTCAGGGCCTTCTCGACATTGTTGTTGAAAACTTTGATTTCCATCCAATCGCTCCTGTCTCTCATCATCCCTGCACAACGGGCCGGAATCTAGCACAGTCTTGTGCGGAAGCGCAAGCGGGCGACGCAGAAACGCTGGTGAGGCTTGCAGAGAAACCGGTTACGCGCTGGGACGGTAAGGGCTCTAGGGAACTTCGCGCCGGGAACGCTCAGCCGCGGGCGTGGGCCATCGCGCCCACCTGGCAGCCCTTGACCTGGCACGCGGCCTCGCCGCCCAGCAACCCGCTCGGGTGCTCCGGGTTGTCGGTCGGATGGTACCGGTGGTACCAGGTACACTCCAGACTGTACGCCGCGGCGGCGCTGGGCGTGTACTCGAACCAGAAATACCGGTACTTGCCTTCGGCGGCCTCCCGGTTGAGCTCATCGGCGAGCGTCCGATCGGAACGCCCGACACGGTCGGCCATCCGCCCGTTGCGCGACACGATGTAGGCGCCGGGAGAGTTCTCCGTGACAAAGAGGTGGATATACTTCAGGTTATAAGGACCCGACATTCCGCCCCCCTTTCGTTGACGCTGCTGCATCTCATGCGGTTACCAGCAGCGTGAGTACCCGCAACTGCATTTCTCGCAGTTCTCCGTATGCATCAAGGGCCCTCCGCAGTCCGGGCACGGCAAACCTTCCGGGCGGGCCGCCAAGACGCCGGCAGTCGCCGCCTGCGGCTGTCCGGCCGGATGGTAGGTGGCCAGCGCCTTGGCGATGGCGTCCCAGAGCGAGAGGACGCGATTCCCGCCCATCCCGTAAGGGTTGCCGTCCTGAATCCCGATCAACTGCCGGGTGATCTCATGCATCGGAATCCGATAGCGAAGCGCGAGGCTGATGAGCCGGCAGACGCACTCCAAATCGGCCTGGATCATCCCGCCCGCCTTCGCCACCGTGGCGAAGGTTTCGAACGGTTCCCCGTGCAACGAATTGATGGTCAGGTACATCTTGCCGTAGCTGGTGTTGATCGCGATCGTCTCGCCTTGCACCTTCGTTGGCCGCTCCAGCTTGCTCGCTGACGGCCCCGCCGCGTGCGCGGCCGCCAGTTGCTCCATCACCTTGTCGGCCATTCCCTTCTCCTTCGTTTCCTTCGTCGAGACGCCGACATTCATGACCTGCTCTTCGCGGCTCCCATCGCGATACACCGTGATGCCCTTGCACCCGAGCTCATAGGCCATCAGGTACGCGGCCATCACGTCATCCACGCTGGCCTGGTCCGGCATGTTGATGGTCTTGGAGACGCCGCTGTCGGTGTGCTTCTGGAAGGCCGCCTGCATTCGAACGTGCCACTCCGGCGCCACGTCGTGGGCCGTGGTGAAGACCTCCTGCCACCGCTCCGGCACTTCGACGAGGCCGCGGGCCGAGCCGTGATTGGCCAGGATCTTGTCCAGCAGTTCGTCGTTCCAGAACCTCTCCCGCTTGGCCGTCTCGATGAAGTGGTCAAGGACATAGGGCAGATGCTCGCCGTCCATGACGTTCTTGAACCAGATCAGGCTGAATTCGGGCTCGCAGCCGCCCGACGTATCCGCGATCATGCTGATCGTGCCGGTCGGCGCCACGGTGGTGACATAGGAGTTGCGGACCCGCTGGCCCCGCGCTTCATGGAGGGACCCCTTCCAGGAGGGATACACGCCGCGCTTCTCGGCCATGCGGATGGATTCGTCGTAGCCGACCTCCGAAATGAACTTCATGAGACGGGCGCCCATCTCCACGCCGGCCTCGGAGTCGTATTGGATGCCCAACTTGAAGAGCAGGCGTGCGAAACCCATCACGCCCAGACCGATCTTCCGGTTGTCCTTGGTGCATTTCTCGATCTCGGGGATCGGATACTTGTTCATGTCGATGACGTTGTCGAGGAAATGCACGGAGGTCCGGATGGATCGCTCCATATGCGTCCAGTCGATCTCGTGCCGGCCGTCCCCGGTCAGGACCAAGTGGGTCTCGACATTGATGCTCCCGAGGTTGCACGACTCATAGGGCAGCAACGGCTGCTCGCCGCAGGGATTCGTCGCCTCGATCATGGCGTAGTGCGGAGTCGGGTTGGTGCGGTTGGCCTGGTCGATGAAGAAGAGTCCCGGCTCCCCGTTGCGCCACGCCGCCTCCGCGATCGTGGCCAGCACCTCGCGGGCATTGAGCTGTCTGACCACCTTGCCGTTTCGGGGGCTGACCAGATCGTACATTTCGCCCTTGAGCGCGGCGCTCATGAAAGCGTCCGTGACCGCGATACTGATGTTGAAATTGGTCACCTCTTTCGTGTTCGTCTTGCAGGTGATGAACTCCAGGATGTCGGGGTGGTCCACCCGCAGAATCCCCATGTTGGCGCCCCGCCGGGTCCCTCCCTGCTTGATGTGCTCGGTGGACTGGTTGTACACCTTCATGAAGGACACGGGGCCGGACGCCACGCCCCCGGTGCTGCGCACCATGTCGTCCTTGGGACGCAGCCGTGAGAACGAGAATCCCGTCCCGCCGCCGGTCTGATGGATGAGCGCCTGGTGCTTCAGTGTGTCGTAGATGCCTCCGATCGAGTCTTCAACGGGCAAGACGAAGCAGGCGGCCAACTGCTGCAGCGGCCGGCCGGCATTCATGAGAGTCGGCGAGTTCGGCAGAAAATCCAAGCGCGCCATCAAGGCGTAAAATTCTTCTTCGGTCTTCCGCATCTCCTCGGGCGTCGCGCCGTAGAACCCGTCGGCTTGGGCCAGGTTCGTCGCCACGCGGCGAAACATCCCCTCGGGGGTTTCGATGACCTTGCCGTGTTCGTCCTTCGCCAGATACCGTTTCTGCAGGACGCGCAATGCATTCGGCGAAATCCTGAGGGACGCCTCGCACGTGCTGGGATGCCCGGTAGCTTTCATCATGTTCCTCCCAAAGATTCCTCAGCGATGGACAAAGGGCGGCTGATAGCGGGCAATCCACTGCCGCGCTTGCTCTCGTGCGCGGCGCGGTCCGTCGGTCTGGTACCATTCGAAATACCGGACCCCCGGCACATCGTTGATCCGCAGGTGGCCGATCAGCCTGTCACGCAAGCGACGGGAACCCACGCTTCCGATGAACAGGATGTTTTGATTTTGATCACGCAGGACATAGACGCCGATGACCGGAGGGACGCCGTGGAGGTTACCGGAATTCCAGCCCTTCGGACTCTTCGCTTGTTCCACCCTCGTGACCATACAAAGCGAACCCCGCCGGCTACTGAATGTTGAGGCTGTCGAGAACCACGATCGCAACGTGTAGGACCATACGACAGGCGGCTTGTATCACAGGGCCTTGGCTCTGTCAAGAAAAAAATACCATATATTGAGATTACACCACCCTGTTTGACTATATCTTGTGGAAAAACGCTGATTAGAAGGTGGAGTATCGGTGAACCGGCGAGGAATGCCCTGTGGATAACTCAAAATGCATGCTGCTACTTGGTCTTTCTCACATAGGTCTTGTAGTGGATTGAGCCCCCGTTGGATTGCTCTTCCAAGCCCACATATTCATGCCCAGTGGTTTCGCACCAGGCCGGCATGTCCTTCTTGATCCCTTCATCATCCGAGACCACTTCCAAAACCTGGCCGACAGCCAGCTCTTTGATCTTCTTCGAGGTCTTGATGATCGGCATCGGACAAAACAGTCCCAGCGTATCGAGCTTCACGTCAGACGGAATAGCCATCTTGCGTTCCTTCGCGGGAAACCTAAATGAACAGGTTGACCTGCGCGTCCTTGGCCTCGGCGAGGTAGGTCGACACGCCGGCGAACTGATCGATCTCATCGATCAGCGTGTCTTTGGTGATCCCCATGAGACCGAGCGTCGTCGTGCAGGCGATAAAGCGCACGCCCAGGTCCAGGGCCATTGCCCGCAACTCCGCAATGCCGGGCATCCGGTTCTGCTTCATCACCAGCTTCATCATGCGGGTCCCCAGACCCCAGAAATGAAACCGGGACAAGGGCAGGCTGTCGGCGCCACCTTTGTTGAGATGGCCGAACATCCGACGAAGCCAGTCCTTCGCCGTTCCCTTGGCCCCTTCACGCCTGATGGCGTTCAGCCCCCAGAACGTAAAAAACATCGTGACCTGCATCCCCATTGAAGCCGCGCCGGTAGCGATGATGAAGGCCGCCATCACACGATCCATATCGCCGCTCAGAACGACCAGCGTGACACGCTGCGGCTTGCTCTCTTGTAATTCGGCCAGAGCGGCTTGCGGGTCAAGTTTGGTGGTCGCCATACCATGCACCTCGCAGAAAATGATCGGGGAGGATGGGGTCTTTCGACTCCATTTCCTCCCCGATTCCCCTCTAGCATCGCGTGGAGGTACTATAGTATGCGGTTCTCGGGCTTGTCAAGGCAAGGTGCCCAGCTTTCAGACGCCTCCGAATAAGTTTCAAGCCGTTGAAATAATTGCATAATTCATGCTTCAACTTTTCCTGAATTTATGATACGGTGCGAAGCCTAAACGCATTATGCGCCTCCATTTTTCCGTACAGAGTACCATCCTCGGTGCACTGCTCTTCCTGGTATGCAGCGCCGCGCCAAGCAAGGCCGCCCACCAACGAACGTTCATTTCCATCCCCGTGCTCGGCGTACTCGACCAGGGCGGAAAAATGGTCGGCGCGACCCACTACCTAGCCATTCAAATCGACAAGCTGGCCGAGCCGTCCGGCCCCCAGCTTCAATTCAACGAAGGATCTCGCGCTTTAGGGAATCTCAAAGGAGCCGCTCTGAGCTCGGATTGGAAGGACGCCGCTCGCGCCGCGATCACTGCTGCGGCGCGGGCTACCAATGAGGACTCGCGGACTTGGCTGGTCACTCTGAAGAATGTCAGCACCGCGTACATGACCGACGGCTCAAGCGCCAGCGCCGCCGTGGCCGTGGCTATTGCAGCCGCCTTGCGACACACCACGACGATCTCAAGCGTGGCATTGACGGGGGCCGTTGACGGCGACGGCCGGATCTCGCCGGTCGGAGAGATACCGGAAAAACTACGGGGGGCCGCCACTGGGGGCATTTCCACCGTCTTGATTCCCAAGGGCCAGACCCGCACCCGTGACTGGGACTTGCGCCCACTCGCCGAGAGCCTTCGGATCACCGTCATCGAGGTCACCACCCTCCGGGAAGCCTATGAAAAGATGACCGGCCAGGCGTTCTAATCGTCGACATACAGATCCTCGACCTCCCGTGCCACGATTTCCTTCAGGTCCGGCTGCCCTTTCCTGAGCAAGGCATAGCCTTCTTTGCGGATGCGTTCGGCCTTCTCGGCGATCACGCGTGACGGCATCCGGTAGTGCTGCAAGACGCGGCTGAAGATCTCAATCGAGGTCTCAAACTCTTCCGGCACCACCTGATCGGCGCCCGTTTTGCGCAGGTCGTCGATTTCGCGCAGGTAGCGGGTCCGGGCAATGATGTGGAGGGCCGGGTTCAACTGGCGAGCCACCTTGACCGCCCGCCGGGTGGCGATCGGATCGGAGATCGCCAGCACCAGGGCGCGCGCCTCGTGAATCCCCAGGCGGCGAAGCACTTGCGGGTGCGTGACGTCCCCGAAGTAGATCGCCATTCCTTTTTGCTGCTCCTGCCGGACGGTTTCCCCGTCCATCTCGACCACCACGAACGCGATCTCGGTTTCCCGCAGCACCTGGGCCAGGTTCCGGCCATTCATCCCGTAACCGGCGATGATCGTGTGGTCCCTCAGATGAGGGGGCGGCGGTACCGCGTACGCGCCTGCGAGCCGTTCCGGCAGCCAATGCCGCAACCGCTGAATCGCTTCCGCGCGCCGGGCCAGAGCAGGAGACGCCTGGATCAAAAACGGCGTCAGGATCAGCGTCAGGACCGAGACGGCCAAAAAGACCTGGAACGACTCGCCGGTCAGCAGGCCGACGTCCTTGCCGACCTTCGCGAGAATGAAGGAGAACTCCCCGACCTGGGCCAGGGCGGTGCCCGCGAGCACCGCAGGCCGCCAGGAATAGCCGACGGCCACGGCGGCGAGTCCGGCCGTGACGAATTTCCCCACGACGACGACGACCACGAGACCCGCCACCAGCAAGGGATGCGCCAGCAGGACCCGCAAATCCAGCAGCATGCCGATCGAAATAAAGAAGAGGCTGTTGAAGCTGTCCCGGAAGGGGAGGATCTCCGCCATCGCCTGGTGGCTGTATTCCGACTCCGAGATGATGAGCCCGGCGATGAACGCGCCGAGGGCGAGCGAGAGACCCGCCAGCGAGCTGAGCCAGGCGATGCCCAGGCACACCAGGATGATGGTGATCACGAACAGTTCCCGGCTGCGGCTCCGGACGACCTCGATCAGCAGGCGCGGGACCAGAAACCGCGCCGCGAGCAGAATCAGCGTCACCAGGAGGACCGCCTTCGTCAGCGGCCAGAGCACCGCCGCCGCGCCTCCATCCCCATGGCTGCCCAGCACCGGCGTCAGCACCATCATTGGCACCACCGCAATGTCCTGCACGATCAGGATGCCGATCGTCAAGCGGCCCTGGGGCGAGTTGGTCTCGCCCCGTTCCGTCACCATCTTGAGCACAATCGCCGTGCTGCTCATCGCGATCAGAAAGCCCCAGAACACGCCCTGGTTGACCGGCAAGCCGACGGCGCTGCCCGCCAGCACCGAGAGCACGATCGCCGCTCCGATCTGGATAAACCCGCCGCCCACCACGGCCCGCAGCGACGTGATGTGGGCAAGGGAGAACTCCACCCCGATGGTGAACAGCAGCATCACCACCCCCACCTCGGCCAAGACTTCGACGCGGGCGACATCGTCCACGACATCCAGACCGTAGGGGCCCAGCAACGCGCCCGCGACCAGGAAACCGACGACGGCCGGCACGCGGAGCTTGTTGAAGCAATAGACGACCACGATCGAGGCGCCGAAGAGAATGACCAGATCGCGCAGGAATGTCAGTTCGGCCATAGGAAGCGCTCTCGCTGGAGATGGTGCCCCTTTAATACACGGAAGGGCTCGAACGAGCAAGCGGCAGGAAAAAACTATTGCGCGGTCCACCCGCCGTCGATGGTGAACAGGCTCCCCGTGACCCAGGAGGCGTCATCGGAGGCGAGATAGAGGAGCAGCCGCGCCACGTCGTCGGGCGTTCCGAACCGGCCGATCGGATGCTTCGCCATCATCATGGCGTTCATGTCCGGATCGGCGATCGCATCGGCCGCCATGGGGGTGGCGACCAGCGCCGGGCAGACACAGTTGCAGCGGATTTTCTCCTTCGCGTAATCGATCGCCAGGCACCGCGTCAGGGCCAGCAGGGCGCCCTTCGTGCTGCTGTACGCCGAGAGCCCGGCGATGCCCACCAGACCCGCGACCGACGAGACGTTTACGATCGAGCCGCCCCGCTCCAGCATGTGCGGGATCACCGCCCGCGTGATCCGGAAGACGCCCGTGAGATTGGTGTCCAGAATCTCCCGCCACTCCCGGTCCGTCGTTTCGTGCAGCGGCTTGCCGAACACGCCGATCGCCGCATTGTTGATGAGGATGTCGATCTTGCCGAAGGTCCGTACCGCCTGATCCACCGCCGACTGGACATGGGCCTCATCCGTGACCGAGCCGGCGACGACGAGGACTTTGCCCCCGTTCGCGACGATCGCCTTGGCCACGCCTTCCAGGACGTCCTTGCGGCGGCCGGTAATCACCACCATGGCCCCTTGGGCGGCGAAGACTTTGGCGGTCGCCTCTCCAATGCCCGTCCCGCCTCCGGTGATCAGGGCGACCTTCCCGTGGAGTCTCACAGGTCCTCCTCGCGCCGGCCGGTGCCGGCGACATCCTCGTCGGCTTCCACCGGCACGGCCGGCGACAGGCCCGGCTGCACCTTGCGGGCCACGGTCAAAAACCCGCTGTGGGCGACCATCCGCAGATCGGGCCGCACGCTCCGTCCTTCGATGTTCCAGGTGCGCAGCAGGGTTTCGAACGTCTGGATCATCGAGAAGACCTGCGCGCGATGCAGGGCCTCCACCGTCTGCATCACCTGGGGGATCGTCGGGACGTAGCTGAGGTACACCCCGCCCGAGCGGAGCGCCCCGGCGGCGTGCGGGACCACCTGCCAGGGTTCGGGCAGGTCCAAGACCACCCGGTCCACGTCGGTCTCCTCAATGCCTTCATAGGCGTCGCTCTGCCGGAGCGTGAGGTTGTGGACCGGCCCGAGATAGCGCTCGATGTTCTTCATCGCCGTCCGGGCAAAGTCCTCGCGGGCCTCGTAGCTGACGACGTGCCCGCGCTCCCCCACGGCCCGGAGCAGCGCCATGGTCAGGGCGCCCGACCCGGTGCCGGCCTCGAAGACCCGCGCGCCCGGATAGATGTCGGCCCACTGAAGAATCACGCCGAGGTCCTTGGGGTAGAGCACCTGCGCGCCGCGGGGCATCTTCAGCACGTATTCCGAGAGCGTCGGGCGGAGAGCCAGCATGGGGCGGCCGCGAGACAGCGTGACCAGGGACCCGTCGGGCTTCCCGATCAGATCATCGTGCGCGATGGTCTCCCCGCTGAATTGAAAAGTGTCGCCGGCCTTCAGCGTCAAGGCGTACTGGCGCCCCTTCCGATCCACCAAATGGACACGATCCCCGTCAGAAAAAACAGTCATCGGGCCCTCTCACAACGCGTTCGGAAGATGCGTCAACTCGGTTTGATCGGTCCGGCGGCGTTGTCGCCCACTTCGACCAGCTTGCGGCGAACGAGCGCCTGGCAATGGGGGCAGTGAAAGCGGATGGTGTTCTCGTCCACCCACTCGATGGACTCGTCCTTGATCCACATCAACTTGCCGCAATAGGGACAGCCTCTCGGCGGAAGCGTCATCGGTTTGACTTACACATCCCGCACGTCGGCTTTGGCCTTCTCGACAAGATCGGGCGGCAGTTGGGGCATCTGGTGGGCGATCATCGCGTGCATCTTGAGCTTGGCGAGAATGTCCTCCACGCTGCTCCCCTGCACCTCAAACGTGCAGCCTTCTTTCACGCAGGTCAACGCCTTAGGCACGGGGACACCTCCGGTTCACCACACGGGAATATTGCCTGATCTCCGGAATGAAAGTCCAGTGCCGGACGCGGCCCGACCGGGCAAGGTCGTCAGGCGAAGGCGCCGATGTAGTCGCAGCAGAGCTTGCAGGTCGCCACATACTGGATCTCGAATTCCAGGATGCCGATCGTGCTGAGCTTGCGGTCGCCTGCATGGCCACAGGCGCCCGCGAACGCGTCGCCGAGGCGGGTGAGCATGGCGTCCAAGGAGGGCGCGAGGACGGCCTCGGTATACAGCAGCAGCCGCTTGCGGAGTTCGGCGTCGAACGCCCGCCAGACCGGATCCTGCTCGACGAGGGAATCCAGCGCGCCGCGGTAGGCCGTGAGAATGCCCTGCTTCTCGGGGCGGTTGCGGAACAACTCCGACGCCACGTATTCGATCACGAAGCCCTGCAGCAGCATCGTTTCGAACTGGACGCGCTCGCGATCCTTCTCGGGCAGGGACGACAGCACGCTTCTGGTTTCCGGCTTGTCCACGCGGCTCTGGACGATCATGTCGACGAAGCGCATGCCGATCTCGTGCGGCGTGGTCTTCTTGCCGAAGAGCACTTTCAAGAACCGGGAAAACTTGCGGGCGGCCCGCGACAGCATGGCGGCCAGCCTATCACAACCGCATTTGCCGTGGTAGACTGGCGACTGTCCAAGGAGGGCTAAACATGGGCCTGGCTGATAATAAGTGCGTGCCCTGCCGGGGCGGGGTGCCGCCGATGGAGCGCGCGAGCGCGCAGGCGATGCTGGCGGAACTGGACGCGGGCTGGCAGTTGAACGGCGCAGGACATCTGGAACGGCCCTATGCATTCAAGAATTTCGCCCAGGCGCTCGAGTTCGCCAACAAGGTCGGAGCGATCGCGGAGCAGGAGGGGCACCATCCGGATCTCCACGTGGCCTGGGGAAAGTGTGCGGTCGAGATCTGGACCCATAAGATCCAGGGGCTGACGGAGAGCGATTTCTATCTCGCCGCCAAGGCGGACCGGGCCTACAACGCCAAGTAAATCGGGGACAGATTTCAAAACTGTCCCCGCAAGAGGGCTTCGCGATGACGGCGCTCGTGCTCGGCGCGACAGGGCAATTGGGCGGGAACCTCGTCCGCGCGCTTCTGGCCAAGGGGGATCGGGTCCGCGTGCTGGTTCGCCCGCAGAGCCGGACGACGACCCTGAGCGGCTTGGATTTGGAACGGGTTCCCGGCGACCTCAACGACGGCGACTCGCTCCGCCGCGCCTGCGACGGCGTCAGGGTGGTGTACCAGGCCGCCAGCTACTATCCCCCTCAGACCATCCCGGTCCAGACGGCCGTAGACCAGGCCTTGGCGGAGACACGGAATTTGCTCGAGGCGGTGCGGCGCGCATCGGTCGAACGGCTGGTCTTTACCAGCACCCTCACGACCATCGGCTTTCCTCCCAATCCCGGGCAGCTCGCCAACGAAAACTGCCCGTTCGTGTCCCTGTTCCCGCGCAATCCCTATCTCATGTCCAAGGCTGCGATGGAGCGCGCCGTGCTCGACGCGGCGAAGGAAGGCGTTCCAGCGGTGGTCGTGAACCCCACGGCCTTCTTCGGGCCCTATGACAGCAAACCCACGAGCGGGACCCAGATCCTGCTGATCGCCAAGCGGCTGATGCCCGCGTATATCGGAGGCCGCGTGAACGCGATCGACGTCCGCGACGTGGCGGCCGGGATGATCCGGGCGGCTGAACGGGGGCGCGTGGGCGAGCGGTACATCCTGGGAAACTGGAACACCACGCAGAAGGAGCTGAACACGCTGATTGCCCGCGTGGCCGGGGTCATGGCGCCTTTGGCGCCGGTTCCGTTCGTGCTCGCCCGGTACGGGGCCCATGCGGGGGAGTGGCTGTTCAGGACGGTGCTGCGCAAGCCTTCGCCCGCGCCGGCCTTCTTCGTGGAGATGCTCCCGCACATGCAGCACTACGACTGTTCGAAGGCGGTCCGTGAGCTGGACTATCCACGCAGTCCGGTCGAGGGAGCGATCCGGGACGCGCTGGCCTGGTTCCGGGCCAACGGGTACTTGTCCGCATGACGCGGAGCGCTCGGAAGCGGCTGCTCGTCAGCGGGGCGCTGGTCCTGGCGGTGGGCGGGCTGGGCTCCGCGGCTCACCACTGGAACTTGTTCTCGACCGCCCAGGCCCGCAGCACCGACTTCCTCTTCAAGTCGCGCGCGGCCGAGCCAGCCCGCTCGACCGTGATCGTCGGCATCGACCACCGCACGTACCGCGACCTGCTGCCGAAACACGGCGCGATGTCGTACTGGCCGCGCACGCTGTTCACGCACGCCATCGACCATCTGCGCCGGGCCGGGGCCCGCGTGATCGTGTTCGACATCTTCTTCGACGCGCCCAAGCCGGAAGATCCCGCCGTCGCGGCGGCCATGAAGCGTGCCGGCAACGTCATCATGCCGGTCGAGGCCCAGGATCCCGGAAGCCTGGACGCCGGCCCCGGCGTGGCGCAGGAGTTCCACGTATTCTTCCGCCCCACCGACACCGTCGCGCCCGCCGCCGCGGCCGAAGGGTTGGTGAACGTGACCACGGACCCGGACACCATCGTCCGCAGCGTGCCGCTGCTGTTGCGCGCCGGGAACGAAGACCTGCCCGCGCTGGCGCTGGCGGCCGTGGCGCGCTACATCCGGCGTCCGGCCGTGCTCGACGCGCCACCGGGCGAAACGGTGGTCTATGGCGCCGGGCGCGCCGTTCCGATCATGCGGCACGGCAGCATGCTCATCAATTTTCTCGGCCCGCCGTCCAGTCCCGACGCGGGCGGACCGTTCACGATCATCTCGTTCGTGGACGTCCTCGAGAATTCGTTCGACACGACGCTGGTGCGGGACAAAATCGTCCTCATCGGCATGACGATCAGCGGTCTGGATGAGTTGTCCGTGCCGACCTCCGCCACCACCCGGATGTGGGGCGTGGAAGTGCTGGGGAACGCGATCGAGACGATCCTCGACGAGCGCTATCTCGTGCCCGTGTCGCCGGCGGTCACCGACGGGCTGATCTTCCTGCTGGCGATGCTGGCGACGCTGCTGGGGTGGAGCCGGCGGCCGTTTCTGGCGGCCGGCGGCATCGCGGCCCTCTATGGCGCCTATTTCCTCGTGGCCGGCGCCCTGTTCGATGCAGGGATGGTGCTCAACCTGATCTTCCCGCCGAGCGCGATCCTGCTGGCCTTCGCCGCGACCCTGGTCTACCGGGTCGTCTTCGAGCAGGCGGAGCAACGGACGATCCGCAACGTGATGGCGCGGTACCTGTCGCCGTCGGTCAGCCAGTGGGTGCTGCGCGACACGGATCGCCTGAGCCTGGGCGGCCAGACCCGGAACATGACGGTATTCTTCTGCGACCTGCGCGGCTTCACCACGTTCGCCCAGACCCTGGACCCGCAGGTGCTCGTCACACTGCTGAACGAGTATATGACGGCGATGACGGAGATCGTCTTCAGGCACGACGGCGTGCTGGACAAGTACATCGGCGACAACATCATGGCCTTCTGGAACGCGCCGATGGATCAGCCGGACCACGCCCGGCGCGCCTGCGAAACCGCGCTGGACATGATCGACACGCTCCGTGAGATCCAAGCCGATTGGGAGCGGCGCGGCATCCCGAAACTGAACATGGGCATCGGTGTCAATACCGGCCCCATGGTGGTCGGCAACATGGGCTCACGCAATCGGCTGGCCTATACGGTGATGGGAGATACAGTGAACGTCGCCTCACGCCTGGAAGGGCTCAGCAAGCAATACGGCACACGCGTGGTGATCGGGGAAGCCGTCAAGGACGCGGCCGGCGGAGCCTTCGTGTATCGGTTCCTGGACGTGGTGGCGGTCAAAGGCAGAAGCCTGCCGCTGTCGGTGTACGAGATCGTCGGCCGAGCGGGGCAGCTCGCTCCGGCCGTGACGAAGAGGCTGGAACTGTATCAGCAGGGCATCGCGCTGTACCGCACGCGCCGCTGGGCGGAGGCCGCCGCCCTGTTCAGGGAGGTCCTGGCGGATGCGAAGGATGACGGCCCGAGCGCGCTGTACCTCGGTCGCAGCAGCGAGTTCCTGGTCAATCCGCCCCCGGACGCATGGGACGGCGTCTACGTGGCGCAGTCGAAGTAGCTTAGCTCCCTCCGGCCGCTTTCAATTCCGCGGGCGAGAGCACGATGATTCCGGGAAGCGGCCCGTTCCAGATGTTCAACGGCTCCACGCTGCCGCTCTTGGCCCTGGCCGTTTTCGGCTCGCTCTCCCCGGCAGGGTCCATCTGCTGGACAATCTCGGTCCTGAGCCGCTCGCCTTTTTTGATGGTACCGGACAGCTCCTGCTGATAGATCGGGTCGCCTTTGAAGGAGCCGACTGTGGTGACCTTGAAGGAGCCGTCGTGGAGCCCATGCAGGATCAGCAGGAAGGGGCCCGGGACGCCGGCGGGCACCTCCACGACGTGCGCGCCGTCGGCGGTTTTCCCGGTGAAGGCGCCAAAGACCTGATTGACTTCCCAGACCGGCGCCACAAAGCCGGCCACATGGATCTTGTTGGGCATTTCGATCAGCGGCAGCACGTTTGCCGAAGCGGTGATCCTGAGCGTGCTGTGATTGACGGCGAACGGCTGCGGGACGGGCTTCTGACCGGCCTGCACCGTGGTCTTTTCGTTCGGCTTGAGCGTGAGGAGCGTCTGGCCCTGGAGATCCTTGACGGTGAGCGCGCCGGCGCGCGTCCAGCAGACGAAACTGCCGTCCGCGTTCTGCTGACCGCCGATGAGCCCGTCGTGCACGGTCGCGGTGGCGGTGTTGGACTCCAGCGAGAAGCTGGATTTGGGGTCGAGCATGCGCACCACACGGGCCCAGACGGCCCCGGCGTTGATCTGGATGCCGATCGTGACGCGCTTGCCCCCGCTCATCTCGACTTTTTTGACCGCCACCTCGGAGCTCGGTTGAACCGCCACCGTACTGCCGTCGAAGAAGGTGATCAGGGCGGCGGCCTTCGGCCACGTCACGATGCGATCGCCTTCGGCCAGGTCCATGCCGTCGTCGGCCGCTTGCAACTGGGTGCCGCCAGCCGGCACCCGATGGACCGTTCCGGCCAGAATGCTGAGCGTGGCCGTGGCCGCCACCGTTCGCGACCCCGCCTGCTGGGCGCGCGCCTCAGGCAGCGGAAGGAGCAGTCCCAGCGCAAGTGCGACGATCATCACCCTCATAGGATCCTCCCGTGCCGTGTGGATTACGAAGCGCGGCACGAAAAAGCATAGCCTCAGGGACGGATGGTGTCAAAGAGAATTGACACCTTGCGACGGGCGACCTAATAATTGCCCGGATGACACGGAGCTCGCGTAAGAGGCTGCTCGTGAGCGGAGGGCTGGCGCTGGGGGTCGGCGCGCTGCTATCGGCGGCCTACACGCTCAACTTCTTTGCGACGGCCCAGGTCCGGAGCGCCGATTTTCTGTTCAAGTCCCGCGCCGGCGAACGCGCGCGCTCGACGGTGCTCGTCGGGATCGACCAGCGCAGCTACAGCTACCTCCGCCGCAAGCACGGCATCCTCGTCAACTGGCCCCGCACCCTGTACGCGAATGCCTTCGACGCGCTGCGCCAGGCCGGCGCCCGCGTCGTCGTGTTCGACCTGTTCTTCGACGTGGCCCGGCCGGAGGATCCGCAGGTCGCGGCGGCCATGCGGCGGGCGGCCAACGTGATCATGCCGGTCGAGGCCCAGAGCCCGAAGAGCCTGGACCCGCGCCCCGGCTTCGCCCAGGAGTTCGAGGACTTCGTGCGCCCGCCCGCGGTCATCAGCTCGGCGGCCGCCGCCGAAGGCTTTGTGAACGTCACCACCGACCGCGACACGGTCGTCCGCAGTCTGCCGCTCCTGTTGCGGGCCGGTGATGAAGAACTGCCGGCGCTGGCCTTGACGGCCGTGGCCCGGCACGTCCGGTGGCCGGCCGTCATCGACGCGCCGCCGTTCCCCGGGGCGGTGTACGGGGCCGGCCGCACCATTCCGGTGGATTCGCACGACACCATGCTAATCAACTACCTGGGTCCACCCACCTCCCCCGCGCGAGGGGGAGTCTTTACGTTCATCTCCTTTGTCGACGTCTCCACCGGCACGTACGACCGCAGTTTGGTGAAGGACAAGATCGTCCTGATCGGGCTGACCATCCGTGGCCAGGACGAGTTCGCCACGCCGACCACCTCCGAAACGCGCATGTGGGGGGTGGAGGTGCTGGGCAACGCCATCGAGACGATTCTGAGCCAGCGGTTCCTGGTCCCGGTCTCACCCGCCGCCACTGTCGGCGCCATCTTCGTCATGTCGCTGCTGGCGGCCCTCCTGGTCGCCGGCGCGCGGCCGGTCGTCGCGGCGGTGAGCATGCTGGGCCTGCTGGGCCTCTATCTCCTGGCGGCCGGCATTCTGTTCGAGAGCGGCGCCGTGCTGAACCTCCTCTATCCGCCGGCCGCCCTCCTGCTCGGGTTCGTGGTGACGCTCGTCTATCGGGTCATCTTCGAGCAGGCCACACAGCGGGAGATCCTGGGCCTGATGGCGCGGTATCTCTCGCCTGCGGTCAGCCGGTGGTTGCTGGAGGATCCCGAGCGATTGAACCTGGTCGGGGAGTCGCGTGAAATGACCGTGCTCTTCTGCGACCTGCGCGGGTTCACCACGCTCTCGCACATGCTCGCTCCGAAGGAACTGGTCGCGCTGCTCAACGAGTTCATGACCGCCATGACCGACGTGGTGTTCAGCCACTACGGCGTGCTCGACAAGTATATCGGCGACGGCATCATGGCCTTCTGGGGCGCCCCGATGGACCAGCCGGACCACGCGCATCGCGCCTGCGCGACCGCGCTGGACATGATCGACACGCTGGACGGGTTGCAAGCCGCTTGGGCGCGGCGCGGCGTGCCCGCTCTCGATATGGGCATCGGCGTGAACACCGGGCCGATGATCGTGGGCAATATGGGCTCCCGGAAGCGGCTGGCCTATACGGTGCTGGGCGATACGGTCAATGTCGCCTCGCGCCTGGAAGGGCTCAGCAAGGAATTCGGGGCCCGGGTGGTGCTCGGGGAGGCCACACGCGCCGCGGCCGGGGGCGCGTTCGAGTACCGCTTCCTGGATGTGGTGACGGTGACGGGCCGCAACGAGCCCCTCGCGGTCTATGAGTTGGTCAGCCGGGCGGGAGAGCGCGCTCCGGTCAACGCGCCGTTACTGCAACGCTAGTTCGCGCCCAGCGCGCCCAGTTCCCTGGTCGAGAGCAGAATGGAGCCCGGCAGCGGCCCCGGCAGCGGACTCAATGGCGCCGCCTTGCCGCTCAGGATCCGCGCCATCTTCGGGTGGCTCGCCAACTCCCCGTCCAGTTGCTGGGTGATCTCGGTGCCGAGCCGCTCGCCTTTTCTGATCGTGCCCGACAGTTCCTGCTGATAGACCCGCTCGCCGTTGTAGAGGCCGGTGACGGTCGCCGTGAACGGTCCGTCCTTCACTCCTTCCAGGATCAGCCGGAAGAGGCCCTGGTCGCCGGCCGGCACCTCGACGACGCGGGCGCCGTCGGCGGACGCGCCCGTGAACGAGCCGAAGACCTGGTTGACTTCGACGCCGGGCGCGACAAAACCGGCCACGCGCGTCTTGTCTTCCATTGCGATGAGCGGAAGGACGCCGTCCGAGGCGGTGACCTTCAGCGCGCTCTGGTTGACGGAGAACGGGGTCGGCACCGGGTCCGGATCGATCCGGAATCCGAAGCGAAACGCATACTGGCTCGGCTGGACGGTGGTCTTCTCTCCGGGCATGAGCGTGACGTACCGCTGGCCCGGCTCGTCCGCCACCTTCATGACCCCGGCCCTGGTCCAGCATTCGAAGCTGTCGTTCGTGTTCGTCTTGCCGCCGATGAGGCCTTCATGCGCGGTCGCGACGGCCGTGTTGGACTCCAGCGAGAAGCTGGAGCTCGGATCGAGCAGGCGGCTCACCCTCGCCCAGACCGTGCCGAAGTTGATCCGGATGATGATGTTCGAGAGCCGCCCGCCGCCGAGATCGGCTTTCTTCACCTCGACGTCCGATTCCGGTTGCACGGTCACGGTGCTGCCGTCCAGGAACGTGATCAAGGCGGTGGACTTCGGACCGGTCAGGACCCGGTCGCCGGTGTTCAATATGATGTCGCCGGTGACGGCTTGCGGCCGGCGATCTCCCACCGGTAGGCGTTGAACGGTTCCGGACAAGACGGTCAGCGTGGCAGTGGCGGATACCGTTCGCAGGCCGCTCTGTTGGGCGTGGACTTCTTCAAGCGGCAGGAGCAGACCCAGGACCAACGCGAGCACCGGCGCCAGAGACCCCGGCACGCGAACGAGATGCTGCGTTGATGTGGTAACCATACGACCCGCTCTTCTTAGGTAGAGATAACGAAACGATACTCCCGTACGGATGCTCCATGCAAGGCTTTTCACACAGTCGCGTCGTCCTATGCTCACGGGACATCGGCCGCGCAGCGGAAGCCCAGCATCGGTCCCCAGTAAGTCATCTCATCCCAGCCCCGATAGCTGGCGCGCAACTCAAACGGACCCTGGCTCCAGTCACCGCCCCGCAAGACACGAAATGAACCGCGGAGAGGACCCTGCGGATCACGCGCAGGGGCGACACGGTAATAGTCCTCTGCGTACCAGTCCTTGACCCATTCCCAGACGTTCCCCGCCAGATCGAACACTCCATAGGGCGATACCGCCTCTTTCAGGCTTCCGACCGGCAGCGTCTCATTGGCGAGGGCCTGCAGGTCGCGTTCCTTGAGCCATGTCTTGATCGTCTCCTCACCATTACCCCAGGGATATCGCCGTCCGTCAGTGCCTCGGGCCGCCTTCTCCCACTCGGCTTCGGTCGGCAGCCGGCGACCGCGCCACTGACAATAGATACGCGCCTGAGCCCAGGTCACATTCACCACGGGATGTTGCGCGCGCTGGGTATCATCGAAAGCCTGGAGGTCCTTCGGCGGCGGGCACACTCCGCTGAGCACGCACTGTCCGTACCGGACGTTCGTCACTTCATACTTGTCGATCCAATATGAGCTGAGAGAGGGGCGCCGCGTCGGACGGGCATCAGGCAGTCCATTCTCCGCACCCATCAGAAACTCCCCCTCCGGAATCAGGACCATACCGTCCGGCGGAAGCACGCCCCGCTGTGCGAGCCGTTGCAGATCACCCTGTTGGAGAGCCACGAGTTGCTCATTCACCTTGGCGATCATGACGGGATCATCGGCCGCGCCGGAAGCCTGATCCTTGGCCGCAGCCGGTTGGGAACGAGGAGCCGGGGGACGCCGCGATTCGACCTTTGCCTGTCCCGTGGCCGGATCAGCCGCGCCGGCCTGCGGCGTCACCGGCTCTTGAAAGCGCACGGCCTCAATCCGGACCGTCGTCCGAGCCATCTCGCGCACCAGCTTCTCCCCGCCCTTTTTCTTCAGCTCCTTGCGCCCCCGCCCGATCGCCGCAAAATCGAAATCCGGGATATTGGCCAGAAGCGGCGTCGCGTAACTGATCGGCACGACAAAGGCCATCCCTTCCGGTGGAATCCCGGAAGGGTGGCTGAATTTGGTCGTCGCGATCCCCACTAACTCGCCCCGGCTATTGAAGACCGGTCCTCCGCTGTTGCCCGGATTGACTGCGGCATCGACCTGGAAAACCCGGTTCACGCCCTTCGTCCGGACCGCAGCCACCCGGCCATGTGAAATCGAGACATCCCGAAGGCCGAACTGGAACCCGATCACGATCACCTCTTGATCGAGCCTGACGGCGCCGGCATAGCCGACAGGGGCCTCCGAAAGTCCGATGGTTTCGATCTTCAGGAGAGCCAGGTCATGCTCGGGATCCGTGCTGACGACGGTGGCGGGGGCCCGAAATTCACCCGGCGTGACCACGACAATGCGGCGGGCATTGGACACCACGTGATGGGCGGTCAGAATATACCCTTCCGGATGGACGATCACTCCGCTCCCGGCAGGCTTCTCCCCGGTCCCGCCGGGAGGCTCCGCGGCACTGAGCACCCCGGCGCCCAACAAGATCGCCAGTCCCCACCAAGGCCTCAAGCGCTTCATCGCTGGATCGGAATGACCACGCTGATTGCTCCGGCATTCTGCCCCAGATGAAGACCTTCTCGTGGATAGCCGCTTTTGTCAAGCTCCCCTTTCGGTTCCCCGTGGCAGTTCAGACACTGCCGTGTGGCGTAGAGCGGGAACATGAGCCGTAGGGACTTGCTCTTGGCGGTCACCTCGCTGATCACTTTTTCCCGTGGATGGGAGGGATCGGCGAACTCCCGCAGAGCGGCTTTCTCGAACAGGTCCGGCACGTTCGCCGGATTGCGCGGCACCAGCGCAGTCTGTTTGAGTCGCACTCCCGTCGCCTCGGTAAAGCGGCCGGCCACGCGAGCCCCGAACACCGCCGGAATAAACCCTTTGAACCCCACCCCCCGGCGGTTGATCGTCGGTTGGGCCTCCGCCACCACCTGCTTGCTCACTGCAACCAGGACGTGAAGCAACTTCTTCGCACCCTTTGGGACACGAGCCGAACTGAGATCCCTCAGATCAACTCCGGAACGGCTGCGAAACACTTCGATAAGCTGCTGCTCGAACACCTCGGGCGAGAACCCCTTCTCCCCCTTGTCCGGGTCATCGAGCAAGTCCTGGTTTTCGTTGATCACATACCGGCCGGAGTCGAGCAGAATCGCGAGCAGGCGTGCGGTGTTCTCCAGTGCGATGAGGGTTTGAAGCGGCGGGCCGGGCTCAGAAGGTTTGTCGCTGATGCGCGCAGGTTCGCTCCACGCCGTGCCGGCGGCGAGCAGGAGCGCCGGAAAGACCCAGCGAAACGCACGGACCATGGTGGACACCCTGTTCGCAACCCCGCCGGCTCGCCATCGAGCGCATGAGTCTCGATTGCACCGATGGTACTGCCGGTTGTGGATGGCGTCAAGGCAAGGAGGCGAAGGCAGGTGATCAAAGAAACCGCCGGGACGCCAGAATAGAACCTGGGTCCCGGCGGGTGAGTCTTCAGGTCGTGGCTGCGTCGGTTACTGGCCCGTGATGGCCGCCGGGGGCGGAACCGAGATCCCGTATTCCTGGATCGGCGTCACCATCGCGGCGAAGTTCAACAGTTCGTCCGCGCCGACGTCATGAATACCATGGTCCCGCTTGCGCAGCATGGTGAAGAACTTGCCCATCTCGGTCTTGACGGCGCGCTTATCGCCTTTGCCCAAGGCCTCCCGAACTAAGATCAGCTTTTCCTTGTAAGGCTCCCAATTGGAGGCCGGGTAAAGGGACTTGTAGAACGCGACCGAGTTCAGGATCTCGTCGCACCAGGCGCCTTGCGTCTGCGCCTGCGCGGCGCCGAACGTGAGGAGCCCTCCTGCGCCGGCGGCGAGCAGCATGATGAATACCCCAATTAAAATCCGTTTCATGGTCAGCCTCCTTTTCTATGCGTGTTGGCGGAAAAGTAAAAGATGACACTGAGTGTACGGAGGAGAAACGAGCCGGGCTATCGCCTGACGGATGGATTTTTCCTCCACCTTTCAGGTGAGGAAGGACTAACTGAGGTGGGTTTCCTTGGCCTTCAGATAGAGGAGGACCGCTTCGACTCGTCTGCCAACGCTGAGCTTGCGATAGATGTGGTGCAGGTGGGTTTTGACGGTATCCAGTGAGACGCACAACCGGTCGGCGATCTCCTTGTTGCCGAGCCCGGCGGCGGCGGATGCCAGGATCTCATGCTCCCGCTCGGTGAGCGCGGCCAGGCTCCCATCGTGGTCCGGGTCCGGGGCGTGCGCGGCTTTGCGTGCCAGGCGGTCGGCGAGGAACGGCGAGGCGACGGGCTCGCCCAGGTAGGTTCCCCGGATGATATGCAAGAACTCCTTGTGGTCGGCGTCCTTCAGGATGTACCCGCAGGCTCCGGCTTGCACCGCAGCCACAATCCGAAGGTCATCATCATGGACCGACAACATGAGCACCTTGACCTCCGGCAGGCGTTCGCGGATCAAGCGGGTGGCCGTGACCCCGTCGAGCTTCGGCATGTCGACATCCATCAACACGATATCCGGCTTCGCTTTGGTGACGACGCTGAAGGCTTCCTGCCCGTCAGTGGCTTCACCGACGACCTTGAGGTCGGACTCCTGCTCCAGCAGCAGCCGTAAGCTCTCCCGGAAGAGCCGCTGGTCTTCGGCGATTACGAGCTTGATCGGCACTCATCGCCTCCGTTCAGGGGCAGCACGACCGCGAATACCGCGCCGCCTCGCGGCCGGTTGGCCGCCCAGATGCGGCCATGGTGGGCCTCTACCACGAGTCGGCAGAAATGCAGCCCGAGACCTCGTCCGATGCGAAGATCGTGGCCGTCTTTTTTCCGGTGGAACATTTCAAAGATGTGCGGAAGCTCAGCCGGGTCCACGCCCTGGCCTTCGTCCTCCACCTGGATGAGGAGCGCGGATTGCGACAGGCGGGCCGACAGAGTGACGACACCGCTCGGCGGCGAGTACTTCAGCGCGTTGTGCAGGAGATTGATCCCGACCCGTTGGAGCCGGCGCCGATCGCCGGTGACCAGCACATCTTCCTGCGGCGGCTCCACCCGAATGGTGACCCCCTTTGCTTCGGCTTCCGACTTGAAGAGGTGGGCCACTTCCTGCAGCAAGGTGGTCGCCGAGAAGGTCGAGGAGACGAGCGGCAGACCGGAGTAGCTTTCCTGGTAGACATCGAGCATGTCATTGATCATCCCGAGCAGCAATTCGGTTGTGAACTGGAGGTCCCCGAAAAGGCGCCCCACCGGCTCCGCCTGGAGTTCTCTCCGGTGGCCGAGCAGCTCCAGGGTCTTCTTGATCCCGGCGAGCGGATTCCGGATGTCATGCGCGAACATCGAGGCGAACTGGCTCAGCGAAGCCAGGCGCTCGGAACGGAGGAGCTGCTGCGCAAGTTGCTTTTTTTCCGTGATATCACTGAGCTGGAGCAGGACTTCCGAATGGCTTCCGGCTTTCTCGATGGGGACCATATTCAGATCCATCGCGAGTGCGAACCCGGCTGCCGTTGGAACATGCATTTCGGCGGTCGCTGCTTCTTTTCCGGTGGCCAGCACCTCCCGGAGCAGTGTCCGGAAGGACGACCGGTCCTGCTCTGCGAAGAGATCGGCCGCCGCGGCGCCGATGACCTCCTCCTCTCGGTGGCCCAGCTTGACCTCGGCGCGCCGGTTCATGGCCCGCACGCATCCCCCACGATCCACGATCAGCTTCGAATCGACGGCATGGTCCCAGAGCATCCGGTAGTGTTGCTCGGAGGTCATCAGTTCGCGGTTCGCTTTCTCCAATTCGTTCACGTAACGCTGGGTCTCACGTGAAGCCGCCTCTAGTTGCGTCGCCAGCCGGTTGAAACCGGTCACCAGCGTCTCGATCTCCGTGCTCGCCGCGCTTCCACCGTATGCAAGGCGTTGCACGTGACGGCCCTCACCCAGCAGGCGCGCGCGCTCGACCAGGGCTTCGAGAGGGCGAACGATCCGATGGGCGAGCCTCGACCCGAACAGGACGATGAGCCCGATCGCCGCGGTCCAGAAGCCCGCCAGTTTCCACAAGAGAATCCGCGCCGGCTCGTAGATCTCTTCCGGGTCCTGGCGGACGAGGATGTGCCAGCGACGTTCATGCGCGATGGGAGCCGGCAGTGTGACGGGCGAGATTCCGACAATGCCGCCCCGGCTGCCGTGCGTATCGTCCTGGACCTCCGCCCAGGCCGACCCGGATTGCGCGGAGCTTTCCAGAGGTACGTCCGTCTTCGTGTGCATACCGGGGGGAAGGACCGGGCAGAACAGCACCCGGCCGCTCTCTTCCAACAACATGACATGGCCCGTCCGTCCGATGGCGGTACGCAGGACCGGCGCGAACAGTTCGTCCGTTCCGATCGCGACCTTGAGCGCGCCGAGGACGGCTCCACCGTCTGAGATCGGCACCGCCACTTCCCAATAGCCCCGGCCTTTCTCGTCCAGGAGGAGATCGCTTGCCCAGGGACGTGCCCGATCAAACACGATCGGCCACCAGGGCTGCTGCGCGTAATGGGCGTGAGTGGTATCGCTCGTCGCTCCCCCGATCAGGTGGCCCTGGCGGTCCACGATGACCAACGACAGGAAATAGCGCCGCTGCTCCTCCCGCCAGCGTTGGAACTGCGGCTTGTCCAGCGCCAGCCGCACTCCCTGCCTGACGGACTCGCGGACTTCGGGAATCGCGCCCAGCCGCTCCACCCATTCGATCTCTCGCGCCAACACCAGGGCGACCTTGTCCGCGCCGTGGCGGGCCAGTTCCTGGAAGTAGAGTCCGATGGTGGTGCGGCGGGTCTCCTTGGCGTGCCAGTACGCGTATCCGAGGCCGAGGGCCCCTGAGAGCAAGCCGATGAGAAGGATGGACAGCGTGATCAAGCGCTGAAGGCTGATTCGGTTCCCCGCGCATGCCACGGAGGCGCCTCGCCGGCAGGGCTCAGGATATCGTTACGGATACAGGAAATCAGGCCGCGCGTTTGGTGTCGGTCGTGGGCCCTTCGGGACGCTGTCCTTGCGCTGCTGTCTGAGCCTTCTCGCGTGTATCGGATGTCCTGTATGTGAAGGCCAGAAAGAACAGGGCCATTGCCAGCATCACCACCAGACTGGCTACGATTCCCACATATCCCCAGAAACCCCAGTTTGACATATCAACTACCTCACTCCTATGACACTTGACAAAGCAAACCCAGTGCCATAGTTGAGCCATGATTTTTTATGTTAATACGGGTGGTTCCGCTTTCGCCACCCCCCCATCAGTTCAATTAAACCACCGGGAGCGTGAGATGCACCACCAGCCCCCCTTTCTTGACCCCCCTCCGAGCGGGGTGATAGGGTGCACCAGATGAAGACTGTGGCCGTCGCGATACTCTGGCACCTGCACCAGCCCTCTTATACCGACCCCTTGACGCAGTCCGCGCCGCTGCCCTGGGTGCGACTGCATGCCGTAAAGGGTTATTACGACATGGGCGTGCTCCTCGAGGAGCATCCGGACGCGCGGGTCACGGTGAACCTCACGCCGTCGCTCCTCTGCCAACTGCGGGAACTGGCAAACGGGACGGTGACGGACGTCTTTTGGACGCACGCGTCGCGCCCGGCGGCCGACCTGAGCGAGACTGAGCGCTTCTTCATCCTGCGCCACTTTTTCAGCGCCAACTGGGACACGATGGTCCGCCCGCACGACCGGTACTACGGGCTCCTGATCCAGCGGGGCGCGCATCCGCGCGACGAGGAGTGGCCCCGGATCGCCTCCCGGTTTTCGGCGCAGGACCTGCTCGATCTTCAGGTGTGGCACAATCTGGCCTGGTGCGGTCACCGCGCGCTGGCGCGCTTTCCGCAGTTGCGGGAACTGGTCGCCAAGGGGCGTCAGTTCTCGGAGTCCGACAAGCAGTGCGTGCTGGCGGCGCAGCGGGAGATCCTCAACGGAATCATTCCGCTGTACCGGCGTTTGCAGGAACGGGGGCAGATCGAGCTGACCACGACGCCGTTCTTTCATCCGATCTTGCCGCTCCTGATCGACACCGACTCGGCCCGCCGCTCCCGGCCCGATTCGGCCCTGCCGCAGCGGTTCGCGCATCCGGAGGATGCCGAGGCCCAGATCCGCCGGGCGCTCGAGTTCCACGAAACGCTGTTCGGGCGGCGCCCCGTCGGGCTCTGGCCCTCGGAGGGGTCCGTCTGCCCTGAGCTGGTCCCGATCCTGACGAAGCTGGGCGTCCGCTGGGCGGCCACGGACGAGGGCGTCCTGGCGCGCTCCGTCGATCGCTGGGAGCGTGACGCCATGCTCTATCGGCCCTATCGAGTTGAGATTGACGGCGGAGACGTCGCGCTCCTGTTTCGGGATCGCGATCTGTCGGACGCGGTCGGCTTCACCTATTCCAGGAACCCGCCGGACGCGTCGGTCGCGGATTTTTGTTGCCGCCTGCAGGCCATCGCCGACCGCTCGACCGAGACGCGTCCGGTGGTGCCGGTCATCCTGGACGGAGAAAATCCCTGGGAGCACTACTCCGACGGAGGCGAGGGCTTTCTGCGAGGGCTCTATGCGTCGCTGGCGGCGGGCGGCGGCAACGGCGTGCGGTTCCAATCCGTGACCCCCGGGCGGGAGCTCGAAGAGCATCCGCCCGCCGCGCGGCTGGAGCGGCTGCATACCGGCTCCTGGATCAACGCCGATCTGAAGATCTGGCTGGGCCACGTCGAAGACAACGATGCGTGGGACCGGGTGGGAAAGACCCGCCGGTTCCTGCGCACGCGCGAAGCGACCGGGGAAGTGCCGGCCACCGCGCTGCGGGCGGCCTGGGACGAGCTCTATGCGGCCGAGGGGAGCGACTGGTTCTGGTGGTACGGGGACGAGTTCGACACCGATCACAAGGCGCTGTTCGACCAGATCTTCCGGCTGCACCTGGCGAACGTGTACCGGCTGGTCGGCGCGGAGGTCCCGGAATTCCTGAAGGTCCCGGTGTTGCGGCAGACCGCCAAGATGGACGTTCGCGAGCCCAGCGCCTTGATCGCGCCGGCTCTCGACGGCATCGTGACGGATTTCTATGAATGGCAGGGCGCGGGCTATGTGAACGGGCGCCCACCGCTCAGCTCGATGCACAACCGGCGGGAGCACTTCAGCCGCGTCTACTTCGGGTTCAGCCTGGAGCAGTTTTATCTGCGGCTTGATCCGCTCCCGCCCGCGGAGACGGACGGCGGCGGGCCCGCCGACGTGCACGTGCATTTCCTCGAGCCGAGACCGGCCAAGCTGGTCTTCCGTCTCGACCTACCCGATCCGCCGCAGTTCACGCTCCGGCTGAGTCCGGACGGGACCGCCTTCGAGCCGGCGCGCTCTTTCGACACCATCCGTCGCAAGAAAGTCATCGAGCTGGCCGTGCCGTTCAAGGAACTGGGCCTGCAGACCGGCATGCGGGTCCAATTCGTGGTCACGGTCGTGCGGGGCGACCTGGAGCTCGACCGCATTCCCCATCACCGGCCGCTGGCCTTTACCGTTCCCGACCAGACGTTCGAAGGCGCGATGTGGAAGGTCTGATATGCATCAGGTGACGCTGCTCCTCGGCATTCACAGCCACCAGCCGGTGGGGAATTTCGGCCATGTGTTCCGCATGGCCTATGACCGCTGCTACCGTCCCTTCCTCGACCTGCTGGAAGGGCACCCGCGCGTCCGGCTGACCTTGCACTACACGGGCCCGTTGCTGGACTGGTTCGAGACGGAAGAGCCGGGGTTTCTGGATCGCCTCGCGAAGCTCGTGGCGGCCAATCAGGTCGAGATGCTCGGCGGCGGGTTTTACGAGCCGATCCTGTCCGTGATTCCGGACCGCGACGCGGTGGGCCAGGTTGCGCTTCTCTCGCAACGGCTGCATGACCGGCTCGGCGCGGTCCCCAGCGGACTCTGGCTGGCCGAACGCGCCTGGGACGGAGGGCTGCCCAAGAAGCTGGCGCCGACGGGGCTCCGCTACACGATTCTCGATGACTCGCACTTCATGCATGCAGGGCTGGACGCCGACGCGCTGACGGGCTATTACCTGACCGAGAAGGAAGGCCACCCGCTGGCGATCTTCCCGATCAGCAAGGACCTGCGCTACCTGATTCCGTTTCGCGTGCCGGAGGAAGTGATCGCCTTCCTCGCGCGGCTGGGGGAGCGTGGCCCGGGGGCGGCGGTCACCTACGCCGACGACGGGGAGAAGTTCGGGCTCTGGCCGGGCACCCATCAATGGGTGTTCGAGGAGCGTTACCTGGAGCGGCTCTTTGGTCTGCTCGAGCGGAATGCCGAGTGGCTCCGCCTGCAGACGTTCAGCGAATACCTGGACGCGCATCCCCCGACGGGCCGCGTCTACCTGCCGTCGGCCTCCTATGATGAGCTGATGGAATGGGCGTTGCCGACCGATGCGGCAAAGGCCTTGGAGGATCGGCGCGTCGAACTGGAGCGCGCAGGCAAGCTGGCCGCCTACCGCCCGTTCCTGCGCGGCGGGTTCTGGGACGGCTTCCTGCTCAAGTACCCGGAAGCCAACCACATGCACAAGCGGATGCTGGACGTGAGCGAGCGCGTCGCGCGGGTCTTCCCGCCGGGAGCCGGGGTCCACGCCGCCACCCGGCTGGTCTGGCGCGCGCAGGGCAACGATGCCTACTGGCACGGGCTCTTCGGGGGGCTCTACCTGAACTGCCTGCGGCACGAAACGTACCGGAATCTGATCGAGGCCGAAAATCACGTGGACGCGGCCGCGCACAAGGGCGGCCAGTGGATCGAGCTCCGGGCGACCGACCTGGACAAGGACGGCCACCAGGAGTTGCTCGTGTCGACGCGCACGCTCGGCCTGTGTCTGGCGCCGGCCTGCGGAGGCAGCCTGCTCGAACTGGACTATCGCCCCCGTCGGTTCAACCTCTCGGATGTCCTCGCCCGCCGCGAGGAGGCGTACCACCGGAAGCTGGCCGAGGCGGCTCTGCACCAGGATTCGGCCGGCGGGGCGCCCGCCTCCATTCATGATCAGATGAAGGTCAAGGAGCAGGACCTGCACCAGGCGCTCTCCTACGATCGGCACCGGCGGCTGAGCTTCCTGGACCGTTTCCTGCCGCAGGGGCTGTCGTTCGAGGCCTTTGACCGGATCGATGACGAGGAACGAGGAGATTGCGTGCAGGGGCTCTATCGGATCGAAGAAGCCGGCCCGGCCACGAAAGACGGGACCCTGACCGTCCCGCTGTTTTTCCGCGGGACCGTGTCCCTTGAAGATCGGGTGAGCCCGATCACCGTGCGCAAGGTCTATCGGATGAGCGAAGGGGACGCGGCGGTCGCCGTGGCCTACGCGATGGAGAGCCGTGCGTCCGCGCCGTTCGCCGTCCGGTTCGGGGTGGAGCTGAATCTCACGCTGCTGGCGGGCGACGACCCACAGCGGTATTATGAGGCGCCGGGGACCGGCCGGATCCGGTTGCGCGAGCGGGGCTGCTGCACGGGGGTGGACCGGTTCGCATTGGTGGATGAATGGAACCGGTTCCGCGTGACCCTGCGCCTTGACCGGCCGGGGGATATCTGGTACATGCCCATCGAGACTGTGTCACAGTCGGAGGAGGGGGCCGAGCGCACCTACCAAGGCTCCGCGCTGTTGGCCTCCTGGCCGCTGACGCTGCAGCCCGGCACGGTGGAACGGATTGAGGTGCAGCTTGAGATCACGGATCTGTGAAAAATGGGGACAGTCCCCATTTATTCTTTTCGCGTCCTCGACTGATAAGTGGGCCGGGAAAATGGGGACTGTCCCCATTTTTCGGGAGGCTTTATGCCTGAGCTGAGGCGCGATCCCATCGTCGGCCGCTGGGTGATCATCTCGACCGAGCGGGCCCATCGGCCGACCGACTTCCGCCAGGTGCTGCCCCCGATGCCGGCCCAGCCTCTCTGCCCGCTCTGCCCCGGCAACGAAGCGCAGACGCCGCCGGAGATCCTCGCGTATCGTGCGAACGGCGGCGCGTCCAACACCCCGGGCTGGAGTGTCCGCGTGGTCCCGAACAAGTTCCCCGCTTTGCAGATCGAAGGTGTGGTCGCGCGCGAGGGGATCGGCATCTATGACCGGATGAACGGCGTTGGCGCGCACGAGGTGATCATCGAGTCCCCCGATCACAAGGCGTCGCTGGCGGGACTGTCCGAGAAGCATCTCGAGGACGTCTTCTGGGCCTACCGCGACCGCATCCTGGATCTCCGGAAAGACAGCCGGCTGCGCTACATCCTGATTTTCAAAAACCACGGCGCGGCGGCCGGGGCGACGCTGGAGCACACGCACTCGCAGCTCATCGCGCTGCCCATCGTCCCGACCAGCGTGCTGGACGAGATCGACGGCTGCCGCGCGCATTACCAGGACAAGGAACGCTGCATCTACTGCGACATCATCCACCATGAGATCGCGGACCGGAGCCGGGTCGTCGGGGAGAACGCCGAGTTTCTCACGGTCGCCCCCTATGCCCCGCGGTTCCCGTTCGAGGTCTGGGTCCTTCCCAAGCGGCACGCGTCCTATTTCGAGGAGAGCCAGAAGTTCCAGTTCGAGGCGCTGGCGCGCATCTTCTCGGATACCCTGCGCCGGCTGGACCGGGCGCTCGGCTCCCCCCCGTACAATTTCATCCTCCACACCTCGCCGCTGCATGAGAAGACCGGCGAGTTCTACCACTGGCATATCGAGGTGATGCCGAAGCTCGCGCAGGTGGCCGGCTTTGAGTGGGGGACGGGCTTCTACATCAATCCGATCCCGCCGGAGGAAGCGGCCGCGTTCCTGCGCGACGCGGAAGTCTAACACGGGAAAAGGGCGCGTCTCGGCGCGCCCGGGGAGGGCGGGTGAGATGACCGTTCTGCTGAACCATCCGGTCCGGGAAGTGGAAGTCCAGGGGCCCCGGCGCGTCAAAGATCTGCTCAAGGAGTTGAACCTGTTGCCGGAAACCGTGCTCGTCGTGCGGGGGGACGATCTGGTGACCGAGGACGATCTGCTTCGGGACGACGACCGCATCGAAATCCGGCCGGTCATGTCGGGGGGATGATCCGATGCGCTGCCGCAAATGCAAGGCGCGGGCGGTGCTGGAGATTCCCCGCCACCATACGGCCTTCTGCAAGTCCTGCCTCACGGACTTCGTCTGCGCGCAGGCGGAGCGGGCCGTCACGGAAGAGAAGATGTTCGCGAAGGCCGACCGCGTGCTGGTGGCGGTCTCGGGGGGGAAGGACAGCCTGAGTCTCCTGGACATCCTGCGCCGGCTGGGGTACCAGGCGGACGCGTTCTACGTGGACCTCGGGATCGGCGAGTACTCGCGGCAGTCCAGGGCCAAAGTGGAACAGTTCACGATGGCGCGGGGCATCCCGCTCCACGTGCACGAGCTGAAAGAAGACGAGGGCGCCGGCATCAACGAGCTGGCCGATCTGGTGCACCGACCGACCTGCTCCGTGTGCGGCACGCTCAAGCGCTACCATTTCAACCGGACGGCGGTGGAGCTGGGGTACCACGTCCTGGCCACCGGCCACAATCTGGACGACGAGGCGTCGCGGCTGCTCGGCAACGTGCTGCGCTGGCAGACGGAGTACCTGGACAAGCAGGGGCCGACCTTGCCGGCGTCGATGGAAGGGTTCGCCAAAAAGGTGAAGCCGCTGTTCCGGCTGGCGGAGCGGGAGATCGCCGCCTACGCGATCGTCAGCAAGATCGACTACATCGTCGAGGAGTGCCCCAATTCGAAGGGTGCCAAGATGCTGCTCTACAAGGACATCCTCAATCGCCTGGAGAGCGAATCCCCTGGCACGAAACAGGCCTTCTACTGGGGCTTTCTGGCCCGGCAGGAGGCCGACGCGAAGACCCGGCCGTCCATGACCGAACACGATCAGGCCGTCTTGCGTCCCTGCGCCACGTGCGGCCAGCCCACCACCGCCGACACCTGCTCCTACTGCAAGCTGATGGCCCGGGCCAAGCAGACCGGATCGACGGCGTAGGGGCGAGGCGCCGCTTCGCCCGTCTGAGCAGGGTCCGCAGGCAAAAAGGTTACTGACACTGTTCGACTCCTCTCGCACAGGTCCCCCCAACTTCGTTGACGTTAGAAGGCGCATAGTTTATGCTGAAGGCGTCCCTGAGCTTGACTGAGCGTGGGGGAGCATCCTGATGGCTGCCAAACGCAGATACTTCCGCTTCGATCCTGAAAAGGCGCTCCAGGCTATTCTCTTCGTCGCGAAGAACTTGCCCGGCGCCACCTTCCATCAGATTTCCAAGATCATCTATTTCGCCGACAAGGATCATCTGCAGAAGTACGGTCGTCTGATCTGCGGCGATACCTACGTTGCCATGAAACATGGTCCAGTCCCGAGCGGGATCTATGACATGCTCAAGGCGGTTCGTGGAGATGGTTTCAGCGAGTGCCAAGACAAGGCTCAGGAAGCTATTGAAGTACAGGGCGCTCACACGGTCGTTCCCAAGGTTGAACCCGACATGGATGCGTTCAGCCAGTCGGATATCGAATGCCTCACGGCCTCGATCAAGCAGTATGGCCGACTCACTTTCAGCCAACTCGCCGATTTGAGTCACGACGAGGCGTGGAAGGGCGCGGACGAAAACGATATCATTGACGTGGAGCAAATCATTGCCACCCTCCCGGATGGTTCTGCACTCCTAGAGCATCTTCAGGAACAGCAAACGGCCTAGGCTTGGATGAGCCTGGGTGATCAGCTCCCCGCCGAGCAGAAGCGCCAGCTTGTCCGTCAAGCCCTCGTCCCTGGAGCCCTTCTTCATCTCTTTTGCGATTTTCTTAATCCGCCCAAGCATAAGTTTCTGCTCCTTGGCTGCATCGAACCTGAACCCGTTCTGTTTGCAATCAATTCGAGGGTGAGCCGCTACATCACGGAGAGGCAACATCTCGCCGAATGCCAGGTGATGCTGTATCAGAAGGATCATTCTTCCCTCGCATACGACTCGTTCTTGAACTGTACCGCGGCGATCCGTGAGTTTTCGCTCGACGAGATGGTAGAGCAACTTGTTCAGGACGTGAAGAACATCAAAGGCAGGCTGACAGAGAAAGATCGGGAAGCCGTGGTCAAGGCTGTCTCGAAGACCGTCACGCTCGAAGAGCGTGTGAAGAAGTGGGTTCTGAGCGCGCTTGCCTGAGCCCGGGTGATGGGAAGAAAAGGGGCTGCACCCTTTTCCTATCTCGGGTCCGAACGGTTCCTGGCATTCTTTGTCTATTCTTTCGCATGTGTCCTAAAAACCCACCTTATGAAAAACGCTTTAATTTTTTCCTGAATCGTAATAGGATTTGTTGGCACTTGTAATTGCGGAGGAAAGTGAACAGGCTCAAGCTCAAGCGACTCATAGAACGCTCCCTTACCGATCAAGGATTTCGAATCCGTGATGGTCATATCCTGCCTCCGCCGAGACTAACCAAGAAGAAACTACGCAACCTCCACGCTTTAGCGGTCAAGCATAAACTCGAAAGGGCTAGAGAAGGTCTCAAGCCATTCGAGGCCAAGCTACTAAACCGCTTGGCCCCTGGGCACGAGGTCGTGCCTGAAGATATCAAGCCTCGACTGGTAGAAGTGCAACGCGGCTCAGATGATGAGCTCCTATTCCGCTATGCCAGCCTCCACTGGAGTATTCCAGTTTCATCAGGATACGGGCGGCGGTTACGCTTTCTCGTAATCGACGATCAAAACGGTAAACTCATCGGGCTTTTCGGTCTGGCTGACCCAGTTTTCAATCTAGGCGGGAGAGATAAATGGATCGGGTGGGATGACAAAGCCAGAAAGACAAACCTTCACCACGTTATGGATGCCTTCGTCCTTGGAGCTGTTCCTCCTTACTCCTTCCTGCTCTGCGGAAAACTTGTGTCAATGCTGACAGCTAGTAATGAGGTTAGAAATGCATTCAAAAGAAAATATGGAGGCCACAGGTCACTTATTCGCCAGAAGCGGCTGGACGCCCGGCTGGCAATGATCACAACAACGTCAGCATTGGGTCGCTCTTCGATCTATAACCGTCTCAAGTACCATGATCGTCTTTTGTTTCAAAGTGTGGGGTTTACCCAAGGTTCAGGAGAATTCCATTTCATGAATGGACTCTACAGTACGATTTCCGAGTATGCATGGCGATACTGTGAGCCAACTGCCAAGAAGGAACGATGGGGGTCTGGTTTTCGGAGCAGACGTGAGGTGGTCAAGAAATGCCTCGCCAAGGTGCATCTTTCAACAGAGTTGCTCTACCATGGCATCCAGCGAGAGATTTTCGTTGTCCCACAAGCAAGGAACACCCGAGAATTTCTGAGAGGGGAGCATTCGAGATTAATTTGGTTTAACCAATCCGTAGAAGACCTCTTCGGTTTCTTCAGAGAACGGTGGTTGCTCCCCAGAAGCCTTCGGGATGAACGGTATAAGGCGTGGCACCCGGACGAATGGTCAATATGGAAGGCGATAGAAGAAAGCAATGCTCGACACGTTCTCAGACCTTCCTGACGCCCTAGTAAGAGACCTCTTAGCTTGCGCCGTTCCGGTAGCTGAAGATGTCCGGAACCGCATCGAAACGCTCAAGGGATCGCGCGAGACCTATCGCCGCACAGCCCAGGAACGTGGACTGATCAAGCGGAAGGCTGACCTGGATGTTCCACGGGAACCCTCTGTAGCCGGCATTGATGGCTCATATCAGCTTCATAGGCTCACCTCACTGGATTTGTGCGCAGCGGCTGCGGTGGCAATCGAAGGAACATCAAAAGAGGCCACGCGCTACTGGCCTGAACCGTACCATCGGATGTGGGCTGGTGGTGTGCCACATAACGACAACACTACTGGCGTACTCCGTGGGCTAATGGTCGGCATGGAATTGGAGTTAGCAAAGGAGGCTCCCCATGATGTCGTTCTACTCGATGGGTCTTTTGCTTCGCTCATCATATATCTAAACCAGGGACTAGAAAACATTGGTGAGAAGCCCAACACGCTTGGGGAGGAGCTACGTCATCGGTGGGAAGAGCAAGAGATATTCGGACGTTTACTTAACCTCATGCAGAGCGACCGAATTGTTGCCGTCCCGAAATTTACCTCACGGAACGAACTTGTCGTCAGTGGGGTGCTTCCGCCTGCTAACGGAATCGATGGCCGCACGCTGGCTACTCTTCTACTTGAACCTGGGGAGTATACTGCTCCCCTTCGCATTCATGGTGGACCTCCTGGTGGTAAGCCTGAAAAATATCACCTTCCAACTACGCCAATCGAGTTCTGCTCAGCCGAAGATCTACGTACTATGAATAAGGTTCTTCAAGACATCCATGCAATCTATTACCGTCCCTTTGGTTGGGTCCCGGCTCTACGACTGGAAGTCCCTGGTGCTGTGGCCAACAGCCTGACGCGATTATCAATCGCGCTGGAAGGCATCGCGCGCCAGTTCTTCTCTCCTGCGGTGGTAGAGCCTTACCCGCTTTTTCTGGCCGACCGTATGGTGAAGAGCTTGGGATCGGGCGTCTCCGTCATTGAGCAAACGGTCGCACAGCATGTGGTTGACCGTGGTGTTGACATCGAATTGACTATGCTGTGCTTACAAAACTACCGCACAGAAAGTGGGCGAGGAGGCGTCTAATGCCAAACGGGAGGAATCAGGACATCGCAGTCGTTGGAAGCCCATCCAGCAACACAGAGCTAACAGTTGATTTGCTCCAAGAAGCCGTAGAAGAACGGATGGTGGGGGCTTTGGTGGCCTTCGAAGCAACGCAAAATGGTTCTCGTATCACTTCCGTAGGCCAGATTGTGGGGATCGAGCTTCGCAACAGGTGGCACGAGGACTCCGTCTTTCGAAACCTGGTCAAGCGGACTGGCGAGATCCCACCAATTACCAACCGTCAAGATACACGAATCGCGTCTCTAGTCGTTGGTGCGACTTTTCGGCGTGGAACCAATGGTCACGAGCCTGACGTGTTGGGGATGGTTCCAGCCACAGGTACTAGAGTTGCCAGGGTGGACCAAGCCTTACTTGACCAGCTCCTTGCGGTTTACCGACAGGAAATCTTTTACCTCGGCCGTGCTTACGCGAATGACATCCTCTACCCAATGTGGTTCAAGCACTTTGGCTCTGGGCCGGGTGGGGCAGGCGAAGCGTACCATATTGGGATATTCGGCAAAACTGGGTCGGGCAAATCGGGTCTGGCTAAGATGCTTCTCCTTGCATATGCTAGGCATCCAGAACTGGGAATCCTTATCATCGATCCACAAGGTGAGTTTTCCTATGAATTCCAAGGTCAACGGGTAGGCGAACAAGGTCTCCCTGTAGATGCTGTTGTTCATGGGCTGAGAAGGCCGATCACAAGGTACAGCATCGCTAACATACAGTTGGATCAGTGGGACTTGTTCGAGGATTTCCTTGTAGATCTAAATTTCATGGAGCGACTTGGCATTAGGCATCCAGACAATGGCCGCATCGCTGCAGACCTGGTACGATCAGATCTACAGCGCAACCGCGTAAACTTAGACTCCTTAGACTCGGAGCAGGTGCTTCGCCAAGTATTGGGGATTGTTCAGGCAAGAGCAGACCGGATCTACACGACACCCGGCTATCCACAACGTTTGCGCGATCGCATCAACGAGATCTTACAGAACGATATAGCCGAGGTGTACCGTGACGCATGGCATCCGATGGCCTCACTTTTCGCGCCTGGCCAGGGAAGACGAAACCTATACGGAATCATTGATGACCTTGTAGGATCAAGCGGGGTTGCAGGCTCGCCACGGCCGGTAGTAGTTATAGATATCTCTGAGAGAGGAAATCCACGTCTTTGGACAGAAGAACTCCAAAGGCGGATTCTAGCAAGACTCCTGAACGTACTCATCGCCCGCGCTTCACAGACGATGACCACAAGACAAGGGGCTAACGTACTTGTCCTGCTTGATGAGGCGCACCGCCACGCTCCTTCGGGACACCTGGAATCGGGCTCTCAAGCGGAAGTACTTCGCAACGTCCTACGGAAGGCAGTACGCGAGACCCGGAAGTACGGAGTGGGGTGGTTCTTAATTAGCCAGACCGTGGGCGGCATTGATAACGAGATACTCCAACAGCTTCGAATCCTGTTCTTTGGGTTCGGTCTTGCCCTTGGCGATGAATTCCGCAAACTCGGCGAGTTCGCTGGGGGTGATAAGAGGGCCATGGAGCTTTACCAATCGTTCAGGGACCCGCACAGCGCCCCACGTCGTGAGCTCAGGGAATTCCCGTTTATGGCTGTTGGTCCAGCCTCGCCATTGGCTTTCAGCGGAAAACCCCTCTTTTTCTCCGCCTTCATCGATCCCCAAGAATTTTTAATGGCGAATACTCTGCCTGGGAACCAACGGACCAGATAAGAATTCTTGCGCGTGCTTCGAGAGCCTCAGCACGAACGGGTGCCCCCTCACCCTCCCCTCTCCCCATCAAAGGGGGCGAGGGATGAAGATGGTATAATGCCGCCGTATGTCTCCGGTGAATCCGCCGCCGCCCGATCCCGCCCTTGTCGCCGACCAGGTGAAGACGAAGCTGCCGTTCCGCGTGGAACTGGCGAAAATGGCGCCGCTCGCGGGCGACGCCTCCAACCGGCGTTACTTCAGAATGGAACTCGCCGGCGGCCCGCCTCATACGCTCGTGCTGATGCAGCTCGCCTCGCCGGAGGCCTTCAAGCAATCGGAGGAGGCCGTCAGCGGCGCCGCGCCCCCGATCACGGAACTCCCCTTCGTCAACATCCTGTCCCATCTCGCCAAAGCCGACGTCGCGGTGCCGTCGCTCTACTATTACGACAAGCCGGCCGGGCTACTATACCTGGAAGACGTGGGCGACGTGACGCTGGCCCAGGCCTGCGACAACGCGACGAGCCCGGAGACGCCGGATTTCTACCGGCAGGCGGTGGACGCACTCGTCCGGCTGCACCTGAAGGCGAGCTTCCCCGCCGACCCCTCCTGCCTGGCCTTCAGCCGCGCCTTCGACGTGCCGCTCCTGATGTGGGAGTTCGACCACTTCATCGAGTACGGCATCGAAAAACGCGCCGGCACATCGCTACCCGAGTCGGACCGCGAGGCGATCCGCGCCGAGATGCGGAAGATCGCCGAGTTGCTGGCCAGCCAGCCGCGCGTCTTCACCCACCGCGACTACCACAGCCGCAACCTTATGGTGCAGGACGAGCGGCTGCGGGTCCTCGACTTTCAGGACGCCCTGATGGGGCCCGCCTCGTACGACCTGGCGTCCCTGCTGCGCGACTCCTACGTCGCGCTCGAGGAAGAGCTGATCGACGAGTTGGTCATCCGCTACCTGGAGGGACGGGCCAAGGCCGGCGCGCCGCTCGACCGCCTGACGTTCATGCGCATTTTCGACCTGACCAGCATCCAGCGCAATCTCAAGGCGGCCGGGCGCTTCGTGTACATTCTGCTGGAGAAAAACAACGACCGCTACCTCCCATACGTCCCGCGCACGCTGGGCTATGTGAAGCGGAACCTTGAGCGGCATCAGAGCCTGTACCCGCTCCGGAAAGCGTTGGCGAAGCATGTGCCGGAACTGAAATAATTGTGGCTATAGGCAATAGGCTAGAGGCTATGGGTTGGACCTGCGCGGGCATCCGATGCGCGCGATGATTCTGGCGGCGGGCCTCGGCATGCGCCTGCGGCCCCTGACCGAGACGACGCCGAAGTCCCTGTTGTCGATCGCCGGGCGCCCGATCCTCGCCTGGAACCTCCTGCTCCTCAAACACCACGGGATCACCGACGTCATCATCAATCTCCACCACCTGGGCGAGCAGATCGTGCAGGCGCTCGGAGACGGATCGCGCCTGGGCCTGCGCGTGGCGTACTCGCACGAACCCGAGATCCAGGGCACGGCCGGCGGCATCAGGCAAGCCGCGCCCTTCCTCAAGGACGGGCCGTTCCTGGTGCTGAACGGCGACACCCTCTCCCAATGCGACCTGACCGCTCTGGTCGCCGCGCACCGGGCTGGCAAGGCCCTGGCCACCCTGGCTCTCCGGAAAGACCCGGCGGCCACCACGTGGGGCCCGGTCACCGTGGGCCCGGACTCCCGCATTCTCCAGATCAACGGCAAGCCACCGCTCGCGCCTCAGGCCAAGCCCCTCCCCGCGCCCGGCATGTTCGCGGGGATTCACGTGATGGAGCCCGACATCCTCGATACCATCACGCCGGGGCCCGGCTCGATCATCGATGTCTATCACGCGTTGCTCGGGAAGGGGCTGGTGTTGCGGGGCTGGTGGATGACCGGCTACTGGTCGGACATCGGCACGCGGGAGCGGTACGAGCAGGCCGAGCGGGACGCCGCGGAAGGCCGCCTGGCTATCACTTGACCTTGGCCGCCAGGAGATTCTTGCGGGCGTTCAGGGCCGCGCGCTGGGCCTCGGTCGGCGCGTCGGGCCCTTTCTTCTTCTCCCCATACTCACGCAAACACTGCTCGACCAGATCGAGCGCCTCGGATGCCTTTCCGGATTTCTCCAACAGCTCGCTGAGCCGGAGATACGTGGGCACCATGAGGGCGAGATCGCGATCTTCCTCGGCGTGGCTCAGGATGTAGCGATAGTGCTCGATGGCGGCTTCCGCCTGACTGCCCTCGGCGCGCAGGGCGTTCAGCATCCGGAGCGAGATCCGGTCGGCGGAGGCGCCCGCGCGCGCGTCCGCCGACTTTTCGATCAGGGCCTTGAGTTCCGCGTCGTTCAACCGCCCCTTGCCGCCGCTTTTCTTGGCGATCGCCAGCGCGCTGAGCGCTTGCGCCCAGCCGCCGTAGAGACCCACCATGACGCAGCGGCAACCGGCCGGGTTCGTGCAGGGCTTGTCCTGGGGGTTGAATCTCTTGGACGTCACCAGGCTGGGCAGGAACACGAAGTGGGCCGTTTCCTTGCACGCGGTGCAGGCCTGCGCGTCGCTGGGGGTCGCGCGGAGGAAGATCCGGACGCCGGACCGCTCCCAGAAGTCCTTGGCCTGGATGCGGCCGGCCTTCACCTGCATGTCGTGGAATTTCCAGATGACGACGAGGCCCAGGATGCCCATGAGGTAGGGATAGGTGTCGGGGAGCGTGATCTGGTTGAGCAAGTTCAGCAGGTCGTCCATGGCGCTTCCCTCCCCGAACAGATGGAGAATTTTGTATCACGGCCTTGGGAAAAAAGGAAGGGAAATGATCCCTAGGCAGTCGGAGTGAAGAAGCGCAGGCGGAGGGCGTTGCTGACGACGCTGACGGAGGATGCCCCCATCGCGCCCGCGGCCAGGATCGGATTGAGCCAGCCGAGCGCCGCGGCCGGAATCAGGACGATATTGTAGATGAACGCCCAGAAGAGATTCTGTTTGATGTTACGCATGGTGGCGCGGCTCAGCGCGATGGCGGCCGACACGCCGCGCAGGTCGCCGCCCACCAGTGTGATGTCCGCCGCTTCCAAGGCCACGTCGGCGCCCGCGCCGATCGCGATCCCGACGTCGGCCTGGGCCAAGGCCGGCGCGTCGTTGATGCCGTCGCCGACCATCGCCACCGTCTTCCCTTCACCCTGCAGGCGCTTCACCTCGCGCGCCTTCGCCTCCGGCAACACCTCGGCCAGGACCCGTTCGATGCCGACCTCCCTGGCCACCGCCGCCGCCGTGCGCGGGTTGTCCCCGGTTATCATGACCACCTCGAGGCCCAGGCCCTTGAGGGCCGCCACCGCCTCGCGGGCATGCTCTTTCACCTGATCGGCCACGGCCACGACGCCGACGACGCTCGCCCCGACCGCCACGAACATCGGCGTCAGGCCGGCTTCCGCCAGGCGCGCGACCTCCGCCTCCAGCCCGGCCACCGGCAGGCCGTCCGTTTCCATCAGCCGGAGGTTGCCCACGCGCACCGGCTCTCCCCGCACCGTCGCCCGGATGCCGTGACCCGGCACGGCGGCAAAGTCCTTCGCGGTTTCCAGCGCGCGCTGCGCGTCCCGGGCCGTCTTGACGATCGCCTCGCCGATCGGATGCTCGGACCCCTGCTCGGCGGACGCGGCATACAGAAGAATTTTCTCGCGCGACCAGCCTTCCTTCTGGACAACGATCTCCTTGACCGCGAGCGCGCCCTTCGTGAGGGTCCCGGTCTTGTCCAGCACGACGGCCGTCAGCGCCCGCGCCTGCTCCAGGGCCGCGCCGCTGCGGATCAGGATGCCGTGCTCCGCCCCGCGGCCGATCCCCACCATGATCGAGGTGGGCGTGGCCAGCCCCAGCGCGCAGGGACAGGCGATGATCAGCACCGCGACGAAATTCAGCAACGCGGGCGTGAAGGCCGGTTCCGGGCCGAACGCGAACCACAGCCCGAACGTCAGCAGGGCGGCGCCGATGACGATCGGCACGAAGACCGACGCCACCTGATCCACGAGCCTCGCGATCGGCGGCTTGGAGCCCTGCGCCTCCTCGACCAACCGCACGATACGGGCCAGCGCGGTGTCGGCGCCGACCTGGGTCGCCGTGAAGCGGAAGCTGCCGGTGCAGTTCAGCGTGGCGCCGATGACCGTCTCGCCGGGCCCCTTATCCACCGGCACGGACTCGCCGGTCAGCATGGACTCATCCAGCGAGGAATTGCCCTCCAGGATGACGCCGTCCACCGGAACTTTCTCGCCGGGACGGACGATCACCACGTCGCCGACCCGCACCTCCTCGATCGGCATGTCCAGCTCGCGTCCGTCCCGGATCACGCGGGCCTGCTTGGCCTGGAGACCGATCAGCCGGGTCAGGGCTTCGGATGTCCGCCCCTTGGCGCGGGCCTCCAGGAGACGCCCCAGCAGGATGAGCGTGATGATCGCCGCGGACGAATCGAAATAGACCTGCGGCGCCACACCCGCGGCGGTGAAGACGCCGGGCGCGAGGGTCGCCGCCACGCTGTAGCCATAGGCGGCGGACGTACCGACCGCAATGAGGGTGTTCATGTCGGTGGTCCCGTGGCGGGCCACCGCGATCGCTCCTTTATAGAACTGCCACCCGGCCCAGAACTGAATGGGCGTCGTCAGCAGGAGCTGGAGCCAGAAGGAGGCCGCTTGGGAAAGCGGCAGGCCGAGATGCTCCGACATGCTCAGGACCATCACCGGCACCGTCAGGGCGGCGGCGGACCAGAACCTTGTGCGGAGTTGCCGGTAGGCGGCTTGCTTGCGGGCTTCCTTCGACGCGGGCGTCTCCGCTTCGCGCGCGGCCGGCATGACCGGGGTGTAGCCGAGGCTGCGAATAGCCCCCTCAATCGCGGCGGGCGCCGCGACGCCGGGCTGGTACTCGACCGTCGCCTTCTCCGTCGCCAGGTTCACCGAGGCATGCACAACGCCGGGCACTTCGCGCAATCCGTGCTCGATCTTGGCGACGCAGGACGCGCAGGACATGCCTTCGATGGGAATTGTAAGGGTCGTAGGGGCGGTTCGCGAACCGCCCCTACCTGCCGCCTTCGCCCGCATGGGCATCATCGGCATGATAGGGGACAGATTTGAAATCTGTCCCCGGTTTGCCATGCCTTTCGGCCCGCCCTTGAGGACCGCGGCCGGGTCCTTCTCGAAGGTCCGCTTGCAGCCCGGCGCGCAGAAATAGTACGTGGTGCCGTTGTGCACCGCCGTCGCCGGGGCCTTCTGTTCGTCCACGGTCATCCCGCAGACCGGATCAATAGGCATAGAAGAAGACTATAGGGTGGACGGCGAAAGGGTCAAGCTCCTCCTTCAACGCTGCACCATATCTTCTTGACAAGCCCTCGCCGCGTAAGAGTATTCTTCCGGCGCGAGGTCGCTGCTGCGCGGCCGAGAGAGACGGGTGTACGCAGGAATATCGCTGGTGGGGGGAATGGAAATCAGGGTGGTCCGGGATGCCATTTCGCGGGACGAACTGAGGGCGGTGGCGAAGGTACAGTTCGGCGATCTGGTCAAGGCCGTGGTGGACGTGGAACGAGGGATCATGGCGATCGGCGGGGAACTCCATTCGGACGAGGAGGCCGTGCTCCTGGACCAGGACTCCGGCCAACAACACCTGTGGGGGATCAACCTGTATCCCGACAAACCCCCTGGAGAATGGATCGAATTCGACTCCATGATCAACGTCCGGCCGTCCCAGGGTAACCGTTCACGCAACGTGGAAAACCCGGAGATCCGGGACGCCATCGCAATGATCGTCAACCGATTGGTCCGAGGCTGACCGGATGTCCTACCAGCATGCAAGCTTGGCCGCAGGGCGCTGGCGGACATTGACGCTGACGGAACAGCTCGCCAACGTTGGGAGCGAAGTCGCGCGCGCGCGCCGGTGGCACGATCAAGACCCGCACCTGTGCTCGCAGGCTTTCGCGCGCGCCTTGGAACTTCTCGATCTCACGATCAGCGATCCTCGCTGGAAAGGACGCCGAAAAGAACTCGCCCGCGCGCGGGAAATCGTCTGCGACGCCATGCTGGGCGGGAACGTCTACGGCAGCGACCTGGAAGGCTTGGACCGCTATTTCCTCGCCTTCGCCGTCGCTGCGCGAGCCAAGCGCTGACGCCATCCCTCCTTCCCCTGATAAAGCCGCTTGGCGCCTTTTTCTCCTCCCGGGTCCTTCTCGACGGTCCGTTAGAGTTTTCTGAGGTTGTGGATGAGGTCCTTGAGAAAATCGCCGATGGAGTCGTCTTTCAAATCCCTGAATTCTCCGGCGTCAAAGAACACGCCATTGCAGACCCGGCACTGCTCGAACCAGATGTGGAGCTGCTGAAGGTCCCGCGCCCGAATCATCAGGTTGTCTCCGCCGCATTTGGGACACGGAACCTGATCGATTTTGGTGAATTGCTTGCCGACTCCGCCCTTCCCGACATCAATAACCTCGGATCCCTTCAGCCACCGGAGGTCCTCCCTCTCAAACTCGTCCAACCACACCCCCTTGCAGTTGGTGCAACGGTCCACCTGGACGTCTTGAAACACGACCTCTTCCATCAGCGCGTGGCATTTGGGGCAGTTCATGCATCCTCCCCGGAGGGGTCGAAAGGGGTCGGGAGTCGTTTCTCACGAGCCCTTCGGCCGGCCCGGCGGACGAAGCGTGGGCTCGAGGCCAAGCCGCTTGGCCGTGCGCAGCACCCAGGTCTCACTCCCAAACGGCCGGCCCCGTTGCACGCTCGTCCGCAATACCTCCAGCTCGGCTGCCGTCTCCGGGTGATTGACCCGCGCGACCCAATCGCGCGGCCGCTCCACGGGCCAGTCACTGAGCCACCGCGTCAGCTTCGGACCGCACTGCGCTCGTCGCCACAGGCTGCCCCATTGCCACGCTTCTGCCCGGTCCACTAGCTTTGCCCGCAAGGCGTTCCGCTCCACATAGCGCGCCACGGTCAGGAAATGCTCGTCCGTCTGCACCGGAAAGGACTTGAACCGGCCCTGATAGACGGGGCCGGTCCCCGAGGTCTTCCGATGCGCATGCCACCGCTGCGTGTGCGTCACCGTGATCCAGCGCAACACCTCCGACAACTCCCCGTCGGCCCGCGGCCACAGCAGGAGGTGCCAATGATTGGGCATCAGGCAATAGGTCGCAATCCGAAAGCGGGTCCGCTCGTGGGCTTCCTCAAGAATCTTCTCAAACGCGGCATAGTCGGCGGGTTTCTCAAAGAGGGGCAGGCGGCCCACCCGCCGGTTCAGCACGTGATACGCCAGGCCTCCGGTGGCCACTCGCGGACGGCGCGGCATGGGCCCTTCTACCTCAGCCGCCGCGAGATGTCAAGAAACGACTCCCGACCCCTTTTCTTCCCACCTTTTCTTCCCACTCTTGTGTTTAGCTTTATGAATAGAAGTCCTGAACCTAGGCAACGTGAAGAGTTCGGTAAAGGTACAGAAAAAGTAAGGCGCAACGCCTATCGTCCCTTTGGGGGAACCTCAGCGTTACGCCTTCAACTTGCAGGCCGTTTTCCTGCCCGCTAAGGCTCGGCTTTCAAGCCAGTAAGCACAAACGCCCGCGCGGCGCGTGGTGTCAGAAAAAGATGTCAGACACTTTTTCACTTGCCTCCTCCATTCTTTGCGGCCTGGGTCTAATGTGAACCCAGACCGGTTTAAGGGTACAGACTATTAAAATCCGAAAGAAAGCAACGCGACGATCCCAGTCAGTGTTCTATCTTTAAAGCGAACTTGCGTTTCGCCCGGAGGAAGTGGTTGACCCTCGTTGATCCCATCCCCAAGTGTCTTAGATGAAGGTTCCACCGAGACACCCACGCCAAAATTCCAACTCCTGTTGTCAGCTTCATCTTTGCTGTATTTAAACCCCCACATTACACCGGCCGCAATCGCCTGTATGATTTCATCAGTGCCAGGCTGCAATGCAACGAATGGTCCCGCTCCCCATCCATTCGTATCCATGCAAAACAAGGGAATCCCAAGGAAGCAAAATTGCGTGAAACTTGGGTTAGGAACCAGGCTGCCTTTTTCATCTTTGGTCTGAGGACTAGGGGTAAAAAAATGATGGCTCTCAAGCATTACTCTTGGAATAGCATTATTCTCGCTATCCACTCGTACGAGATTATTGACTACGCTTGCCGATTTGATCCGATCCCGACCTAAGGTCTGCGCGAAGGAGATTCCCACGCCGAAATGAAGCCCGGCGAATTCCCTGGTTGTACGTTCGCCTATTTTTTTGACCTCCTCTCCCTGCTTTCTTACCTCCTCTTTCAGCTTTTCTACCTCCGCTTTACTACCTTCAGGTCCTGCCACGTCAGGAGGATCTTGTTTGGGGTCGGTGGATGACTTTTCTTCTTTCTGTGGTTTTCCCTCAGCAGTCCGCTTCTCCTCTGCAGGCTTTTCCTCCGCCTTCGCTACTGTTCCCTCGGCCTCTCGTCGTTTCTTTTTTTCTGTGAATTCCTTGGCATACCCTATTTCTAGGATCTTGTTTTGGACCTGCTTAATATTCTTTGCCTTCGGAGTCGCCAACAGATACCACTTAAAGCTATTTATCGCGTCGTCATACTTCCCAGCTCTTTCTTGCGCTTCACCAAGATTGAAATACATCTCTGCCCACCAAGGGGCGAGTTGCAGAGCTTTTTCAAATTCTGAGACCACATCATCGAAGTCTGCTTTAGTCGAGGCAAGCTTGACAGCTACTTCCCCTTTTTTTGCATGTTGAAGAGCAGAGTTAGGGATCTCTGGAGGCCGCTTCATTTTTCGGACAAGGTTAATGATCTTTTCTCGGAGCCTCTTATCGTCCTCTTGCGAGGCATTCTGAAGAGCAGCAACGTAATGGCTCATGGCCTCATAGGACTTGCCGACTATCTCAGCGGCCTGTCCCAGAGTCTCTTCATCAACATCAACCGCCGGCCAGCAAGGAGCAGAATCTAAGACGAATAACAGAATTGCAATTGCTCCGATTGCCCTGTTTAGATTTCTCATCAGGCTCCTCCTCAGGGAGCAAAGACTCTTGGTACCAAACCCTCCTCCTCACCCCCGTTCGATGAACCCTCGAAACAAATGCTCCACAAAAAAGGCGCAAATTTCGTCCCCATCGCGAGAACTCCCAGATCGCGCCTTCAACTTGCATGCCGTTAATCCTGCCAGCAAGGCTCGGCTCTAAACCCATCAAACCAAAACGCCCGCGCGGCGTGTATGCCGGGCGGGCGTCACATCGAGTCGCTCGCGGAAAGTCTCCGCGGGCCGGTTCCCTCTCGAGATCAGGAGGCCTGGACATTACAGGTACCTCCGTACGGGCCAAAGATTGACTAAATTATCATGTCTTGTCAAGATATTTCATAGGAAATACTCTTGTTGGGACGTCGGCCTTAACCACCGACCCTCTTTCCCAACTGATTTTCTGTCCCCTGTCTCAATTCCTTGTACGAAACGATGGGATCATTCAACGCCGCATTCTGTCCCACGGCCCTCCCGATCACCGCCAAGAGCTCGTCCTGCAGCACCGGTTTCACGATAAAATCCATGGCGCCCTTTCGCATCAACGCCACAGCCAGCTCGACGTCCTGGTAGGTCGTCAGCGACACCACCGGAATCGCCGGGTAGCGGGTCCGAAAATAGACGATCAGCTCGACCCCGTCGATCCGGGGCATCCGAAGGTCGCTCAGGATGGCATCCACGGGGCGCGGGCCTTCCGAGGCCTGCAGGATTTCGATCGCCTCATCCCCGTTCGCCGCCTCCGCCACCTCGTACCCGGCATTCGCCAGAATCATCCTGATCGATCGCCTCACGACCGCGACATCTTCGATCACCAATACACGACCCAGCGTCCCGTTTGCCGTAATAGAATCCTGATTTTCCATCACAACCCTCCATCGGTGGGATTTCGCCAAAAATTCCTGCGTAACCGTGGACTTCACGCAACGGCTATGCCACCCATGACGGACGACTCGCAAAACGAAACGGTCGACGAAGCAATTGAAATTACAACAAGATCCGGCCTGAACTTCCTATAGGCATGCAAAAAGATGCGCCGCGGCTATTCGGGCGCGTGTATCGAGGCGGATACTTCGTTTATCTAATTTCATACAGTGATGATGTTGCTTAGCGGGACATTGGTTCGATCGGCACGGTGAAATAAAACCGGCTGCCCTGTCCCGGCGTGCTTTCCACCCAGATCTGGCCTCCGTGGAGTTTGACGAGGCTCCTGGCGATGCTCAACCCGAGTCCCCAACGCTGATCGTCCTGGGAATCCGATTCGCCGCGGTAGAACTTCTCGAACACCTTCTCGAGTTCGTGAGACGGAATGCCGCTCCCCGTATCGATCACTCCGACCTGCAGGTAGCCGTCGTCCCAGCGCTGCGATTCGACCTCGACCTCGCCCCCCGTCGGGGTAAATTTAATCGCGTTCTGGATCAAGTTCGTCAGCACCTGATGCAGCTTGTCCCGGTCGCCCCGAATCGTCGGCAGATCATCGGGCTGGTGTGTTCGCAAGGTGACCCCCTTCTCCCGGGCCATGGTCTGGAGCCCTTCCACGATGTCGCTGATGAGCTCGCGCATGCGGACGTCGCCTAAATGCAACTCGACCTTGCCGGCTTCGATCCGGGAGAGATCCAGGAGCTCGTTGATCATCCGGGTGAGTCGTTCCACGTTGGACTTGACCCGGTTCAAGTAATAGGACTGCCGCTCGGTGAGGACTCCGGTCAGGCCGTCGAGAATGTTGTCCACGTAGCCCTTGATCGCGGTCATCGGCGTCCGGAGCTCGTGCGACACGGTCGAGACGAAATCCGACTTGAGCTTGTCCAGCTCCTGGAGCCTCCGGTTGGCCTCCTGGAGCTCCTGCGTCCGTTGCTCGACCCGTTGCTCCAGCGATTGCGTGAGCTGCTCGAGCTGTTGATAGGCACTGGAGATGGCCTGGTCCCGATCTTTCAGAGACTCCGTCATGTCGTTGAAGACATCGGCCAACCGGCCCACCTCGTCGTGGGTCGTCGCCCCGACCGACGCGGTCAAGTCCCCTTCCGCAACCCGGCCCGCCACGTCGGCCAGGCTTTTCAGCGGGGTGATGATACGACCGGCCAGCACCACGGTCGCCGCAATCCCGGCCAGGATGATCAGCACCGTAATGAGGGCCGCTTTCACGATCAGGTCATTCAACGTCTCCAGCATCTTCGCCCGGGTCATCCCGATCTGGACCACGCCGTATACCTGATCGGCGGACCGGAGCACCGGCGATTCCAACGCGAACGGTGGAATGAGCGGCTGCTGGAGGCCTCGCCGCAAGACCGGGACCGCGAAGTCTTCCAACGTTTCCATAGACGTGATGACCGGCTCGCTGGAGGATGATCCGAGCAGCCCTTTGACAGAAGCCGGATCCGGAAAAAGGTTCCCCTTGCTCCTGACGGCCAGCCGCTTTCCCCCCGGCCCGGTGATCACGACATAGGCGACTTCCTCCACCTCCATGACGCCGTCGATGAGCTTTCCGAGGCCCTCCAGGTCTTCGATAAACAGCAGGTGCCGGCTGTTGTAGGCGAGGTTCTTGGCCAAAATGGTCCCGGTATTGTGCAAGGCGCTGTCCATCATCTCGGCCCGCTGCTGAATGAAATACCAGCCGAGTCCGGAACAGACCGCCACGATGATCAGGCTGACGAATCCGGTGAGCTTGGTCCGGAGACTGATGAACCGGCGCGTCGCGCGGCCGCCGCTCCGGCCGTTCATGCTTGTCATGAACGCATCCCCCGCTTAATAGAGTTCGTCCGCATTGCTCACCACGTCCGACGGAATGACGATTCCGAGGAACCGCGCGGTCTTGAGGTTCAGCGCCAGGCGCAGACGCTCCGGCGGGAACAGGCTCGTGAACGGCCGACCCTGCTCGCTCAGAACCTTCCTGGCCAGGGCGCCGGCCTGCCGGCCCACGTCTTCGTAGCGTACGGACAATCCCACCAGCGCGCCGCTGCGCACCAGTTCGGACGAGAACCCGACAACCGGCACGTTGGAGTCCAACGTCGTGTCCATCACGAACTTCAGGGAGTCCTCGGTCAGGACGGTGCTGTCCGGAACCAGCCACAAGGCCTGGATCTTCGGAATGATCGCCCGCAGCACCGCCGGCATGTCCTTTTCGGTGCGCACCTCGCGCTCGATCAGCTCGAAGCCCAGCGCCTTGGCCATGAGCCGGGCCTCCTGCACAAGATCGCCCGTTTTCTCCGGGTCGTACAGGACGCCGAGTCGCTTCACGGGCGGCAGCACCGCGCGCATGGTCTTGAACTGGCGCTCGATCGGGACATCCAGGCGGATGCCGGTCATGTTCGGCGCTTTGAGGTCATGCTTGGCCGGATCGAGCACCATGCAGAAGATGACCGGGATATCCACGATCTCCAGCTTGGCGACCAGCGCCGCCTTCACCCCTACGGCAAGCAGCAGCGTGGCGTCGGAGGCCCGGATCTTGCGCGCGAGCTTCCGGCCCCGCGCCATATCGCCCTGCATGTCGTATTCGATAAAGGTGGTCGAGGACGGCATCACGGCCTTGAACCCCGCCACGGCCCGGCTGTAGGCGACAAGGTCGGCCGATTGGAGGATCGCAACCTCGGCGGCGCCGACGGGATCGGGCGCCAGGAACATCAGCAGAGAGAGGAGTGTGCCCGCTGTTCGGCGAAGTCGTCTCACGTCACCCTCGGCGCTTCCATTGCAGCGCGCATCCTACAGCGATTGAAGCCGTGAAACGAGTCTGTATCCGTTCAGATACCAAGGTGGCTGCGGTGGGCTATGATGGAAAAAGGAAGGATTGCTTGCCGTTATCCGCTTTTCTTGCCGATCGCCACCATGTAAATCGTGGATTGGGTGACGCCGTCGAGGTTCAGAAACTCGTCGATTTCCCGATCGAAAAATCCGCCGATGTTCAGAGAGCCGAGCCCGAGGGCATTCGCCACGAGGTTCAGATTCTGCGCGACGTGGCCGGCCTCCAGCAACACGAACCGGTAGCCGCGATCCCCGTACTTGAAGACCGAGCGTTCAAAGAAGGCGGTGATGAAAATGATCAGCGAGGCGTTCAGCGCGACTTCCGTCTGCACCATCGCCTTGGCGATCCTCCCGGTTTCGTCTCCTTCCCGAAGCAACCGCAGGCGGCTCTCCGCCGGATTGTAGTGATAGAGCCCCGCGCGCAATCCTTTGATACGGGCGCTGTGGAAAAAAATCTCCAGCGGGTACAGAGCGCCGCCCGAAGGCACGACCCGGAAGGGACGCGGGAAGCCCCCGTTATCCTTCCTCGTGACACCATAAGCATGGCGGAGGAGCGTCCCCGCTTGCTTCAAGGTCAGTTGGGACGGGCGCATGTCGCGGACGGAAGCGCGGGTGGTGATCGCGTCTTCGAGGGACAGCTTCAAGGGGGCCGCCTCGCGGGGCAGCGGCACCGCCGGGTACCCTTCGAACGGCAGGGACTCGTGAAGCCGTTTGATCCGCTCGAGGATTTCATGCCCGTAAAGGCCGCTGTCGTACCGGCTGAGCTTGGAGTTCTCATGGAACAGCTCCCAGACCTGGTCCTCATTGCCCGGAGACAGAAGCGTTTCAGCCCACCGTTTCTGATTCACCTGCGAACCTCTCATGGGAAGGGATGCGGCGCGGGATTATCCCCGCCTTCCGGTGTAATCCCCGCGTACCCAAGCTTCTGAGGGACCTTCCAGAGACGCATCCCTCCTAAAGCCCTGATGGTGTGACCGAAAAACAAGGGGTGAAACCCCGGAATCACGGCGCGGATAACCGAGAGTCCGAGACCGCGCACATCCTCGCTCGTGACGTCGGCCAGGATGAGACGGTGGCCGACGGCCCTTATCCTGTCATGAAGCGTCTGCAGATCTTGTTCCGGATCGCCTGTTGAGAGGTTTTCCATCTCCTGAAAGTCAATCTGGCGAGGCGCGAAGAGAAAATCGGTCAGCTCCGTGTTCAGAGGGTCGCAGTACAGATTCCCATGGTCGTGCAGAGTCACCACATTCTCATAGCGAGGGCCGGGCACGAGGCGGGACAAATGGTTCCTGGCCCATTGGGAAAATAATCGGGTGTGTGCCAGTTCCTCCAGACTCTTTCGTACGGCCCGTTCGGGATCCAGGTCGGCCGACGCAGCGAAGACGAGCGGAGCGGCTTCATGCGCCTCGCTGCGCAGGACGGCCAGGACAGTCGCGACGCCATGATCCATCGGGAGGTACAGCAAGGTGACGGCGCCGCCCGTGCGCTCGAACCGCCGCACGAGGTCACGGTTATGATCGCTTAACGTCCGGATGCGGATTTGCGGCCTGGGCACTTTCGCTTGCCAGGTGATGGTAAAGGCGTCGCGTTCGATGACCTCGCAAATGGCGGAGACGGCCGCCCTGTTCGAGTCCACATGGCAGGCAAGGCCGGTGGAGACGGACTGGGCAATGGGTTTCTCGCCGTTCTCATAGCGGTAGGACAGGAAGATCATGGGGACCGGCACGTGGCAGGTCTTCCCATTCGTCAGATCGTGGGCCGGCGCCCAGCGCACCGGCGTGTGGTTTTCAAACGGGACATAGGGGAAGTCTGGGCGCGCATATTGCTCCCGGCTATACAAAGCGAACTCACCCGGCTGGACGCAGGGGAATGGGGCGGACTCGAAAGAGGTCAGTGGGAAATCCTGGGCGTCGTAAATGGTGGCGCAGTAGCGTTCCACCGCCTCGCCGATGGCCTTGGCCATGGCGATTTCCCTCTCCGTCGAGGCCCCGCCTCCACCAGGAATCCCGGCGTTTTTATACCGGCTGATGGCGCTGGTATCGCAAGCGGAGGCAAAGAAACAAAAAAAGTCCGGGCTGCCCGCGTCGTTGGGCTCTTCCCTTACCTCGCGGATGATGCCGACGCGATCGTCGACGAGATATTCCGCAACGTCGAAGAGACTTGAAGCAGATGGGCTCAAATCATCACCTGTCGTTCGCTTCAGGCGGAGCAAAGTTCGGTTTATAGGGAGTAGTGGACGGCCGTGTCATTAAAGGACTGCAGGTGGGGCAACGCGGGATCTTAAGGACCCGGCGGGCTTTCATCTCGGTGGCGAGCAAATTCACCTCGATCAACGTGCCGACTTTCCTGAATGGGAGCGTTTCGCTATAAAACTTGATCAGTTCAAAGGCGGCGATATTGCCGATGATGGAGGCCATCGAGGGATGGAATCCGATCGCCCCTTGTCCCTCGAAGGCCACGGCTTCAGTAAAACGCCGGGGCCTCTCATCATGCATTTGGCTGTTCCGCCTGATACGCAGACAGTCGAAGCAGGCTGTCTCGCCGGGCACCACCAAAGGCCCTACATACCCGATCAAATCCTGGAGGACCACCGGCAGGAAATGGCGCTTCTCCTGAACGCAGAGCTTGTTCCATTCTCGCATCTCCTCCCGGCCGCCGAAATCGGAGGTGGCGATGAGGCAGTCAAACGAGTGAGAACCGAGTCCATCGGTACAGTCCTGGGGGACCTTTAACGATGCCGGCCACTGATCGGCCTTCAACCTGCCCGCGTTATCAAACAAACGCAGATTGCGGAAACGTGGATGATCCAGGACGTGGAAATTTTCCATTTCAGAAGCCGCCAGCGAAACGGCAAGCTGGCGAGAGATGCAGTTGACGCCCAGGATGACGAGAGAGCGCTTGTTCAAACGTTCAGTGACCCTTTTGGTCTTCTCGCCGAAGTGCCAGTAGAAAATATCGAGATTGCTTTCAGGGCTCTCTGTTGAATCATTCTCCTCGCAAGGTACCAGCAGTCGCCTGCCGAGCAACTGCTCGCTGAGCCGCTCGATAATCGGGCCTGCTTCGGGATCAAACAGCTCCAGAATTTCTTCACGGGTCGCCCCGCCGTTGCCGGCAACGGCCAGAATCTTCTTCACCGCTTCGGCGGCGCCTGCTCCGGCGATCTTGAATTCCGTGCAGCCCCGTTTGAGGATTACCCCATCGGCGATCTCAATGACTTGAACTGCCGGCGCCTGTAATTTGATCGTAGATACTAATGACATCTAACTTCTCCCTTACCTAATCTTGGCCAATCAGCTGGGCATGAGAGCCCTATAGAGGCTCTCATGCCCGTCGCTACCTCATTTCGTGCATGCACTCACACACGCAGACGGCAGCGGCCGAGGGGATTTCCCTCCATCCTTGGAATCATCGTCTATGGCCGAGCCGAGAGTCTTCAGGTCCTCATAGCTCAATTCATTCTGGAGATGGAGTTTTTCGACTTTGTGCTTGTTATCCACGGCGATCTCCTTCCTTAGGGAGGGCTTCTACTCAGCCCTCGTTCGCGAGTTTATCAATCGGCCCATAGCAATAGCCCTTACCGTGAAGGCGGCGCGCGTGGCTCCGAAAAGAGAATACATTGCTGCACCGTAAAGACACCCCCGGACACGTGAGATGTTGCATGCTCAATATTTGATCGTCAGCCAGCCCATGACCCTACTACCGATGGTCTCTCCAACAGGATTTTCCTGGTGCCTGTCATTGAGCGCATTGAAGACCGACACCGCCACTTCCGCCCTTTCATGCCAGAACTGATAGGCGCCGCGCAGATTCACAAGCGTGTAGCTACCCACTCCCGTGTCCGGGACGGCAAAGCCACCGACAGGCGCAAAGAATGGAAAGAGAAAATTGACTGGATAGGAGGCGGCCGCCACATGATGGAGGGCCGCTTCGCCGCTCACCCCATTGTCCCATTCGCCCCGCAGTCCCGCGCTGACTTTGTAGGGAGGCGCCCCGCGTTGGGTCAAACCACCAGCGGCAACCAAGTCCGAGCTTTGCCACAGTTGCGCGGTGGAATAATTGGCGAAGCCGGTCAGCCAGGTGGTGGCCAGAAACTCGATACCGGCCTCCCCCCCGTAGATATCCGCCTTGCCCAGGTTTGCAAAGGTAAGGACAGAGGGATCTGCGGTAGGGACCACAACGATGAAGTCCGAAATATGGTTATAGAAAACATCCCCACGGAATCGCAGCCGGTGCCGCAGAAACCACCCCTGATACCCGGCCTCGTAAGAGACAATTTTCTCAGGATCCAAATTTTGTGACCCGCGGCTTATGGCGGTAAAACCGCCGAAAGTCGGGAATACTGTACGAAGATCTGTATGAGTTTCCAGGTTATTCGGCGGCCGGTAAGCGACCGACCCCGAGAGGCGGAACGTATGGTCTTGCGCCGGCTTGAAAAGAACAGCAAGGCGGGGGCTGTAGGTGGGGTTGATCTCTGTATGGAGGTCCCACCGAAATCCCGCCACGACGGTCACGGTTTCCGTGGCGCTCCATTCATCCTGGAGGTAAAGCCCGAACCGGTTCTCCCGGGTAAATTGATCGAGCACGTTGAGCGAGACGGCATTATGCCGGTAATTGAAGCCATAGGTCAGCCGATTCGTGGCGCCAACTTCCAACGCATGTTGGGCCTCCAAATTATAGACATCCTGCTTGAACATTTGATCGATATTCCCACTCCTATCGCTGAATACCACGAAAGGCGCGAGGCGCGGATCAGCGAGTTCCTGGCGGTTCTCGCTCCATCTGATCCAGTTGCCTCGAAGAAAAAAATCCGGCCGTTTGTACTCCACGTTGGCATAGCCGTTCTCGATGGTCGAATTTTCATGGACGACGTCGAAGACCTGGCCGTCGAATCGGTTGGAGTCCACGACGCCGCCTGTGAAGACCAGCTTGGAAAGGCCCGGAAGCGCGTACTCCGTTTGCACGTTAAATTTGTTCGAGCGCAGGGCCAATTGATTCCTATCGCTCCATTTTTGGTTCTGATCGCGGCCTACCGACAGCCGATAACCCAGCTTGTCGTAGGCGCCCGCCTGGATCGCCGCCGACCTGATCGTGCCGAACTCACCGCCGCCGAACTGGAGCGTCGTGCCGTTGCTGTTGCCCTTCATCTCCTCCGGCGACTTCGTGATGATATTGATGACGCCGTCGAAAGCGTTGAACCCGTACAAGGCCGAGGCCGGACCTTTCAACACTTCGATGCGCTTGATCTCCGGCAACGTTACGGGGAGCAGCGTCCAGAAGACGCTGCCGAAAACATCCTCGTAGATTGAGCGGCCGTCCACGAGCACCAACAGCCTATTCGCCGCGGTCTGATTGTTTCCGCGGACGCTCACGTTAAAATCGGCGCCGGTCATCTGCATGACTTCGATGCCCGGAATGCGCCGCAGAAGCGTGGGGATATCCGTCGCGCCGGAATGCCGGATGTCCTCATCCGTGATGACGTAGACATTGCCGGAGGCTTCCGAAATGGGGACCTCGTGAAGATCCGCGATGCTGACATTCTGGTCCTTGAGAATCTCCAGCACCGGGTCGACCGTTCCCTGCCGGCCGGCCCAGGCCTCAGGATCAGGTTGAATTAGCGACAAAATTAACAAAGCTGACACTCCAGGAAAAATGAATGCGAAAGCGGCGCTACCGGTTCGGCCGTACCAGACATGCATCACCCTCACGGTTTCTTTCCAGCCACGAGGAACCCCGTCACGGCGGCAAAAAACCGGCCGGCTTGACTGGCCTTCTCCAGGCAGCGCACGAATGACCGCGGATCGGCCGCCTGATCCACATCGGTGAAGCCGCTCATGAACTCCACCCCCCTCTCACGTCAATGTCCAACTGCTTGATCAGCCGCGCCAGGTATGTGCGCTGGAGGCCGAGCCGTTCGGCCGCCTTCGTCTGGCTCCCGCGCGCGCGCGCCAACGCCTCCCGGATGATCTCCCGCTTTTGTTGCTCGACCGCCTTGTGGAAGAGAAGACGCGTTCGCTTAGCCTGATCCGACGAGAGGTCCATCGGCTGCAAGGCGAAGTCTCTCTGATTCAACGTGCCGCCCGTCTTCAAGACGACGGCCCGTTCGACGGCATTCTGCAATTCCCGCACGTTCCCCGGCCAGAAATAGGCGGTCAGCATCTTCATCGTCTGCGATGACACCCGCATCGGCGGCTTCTTCGCTTCACGGCAGTATTTTTTGAGGAAGAACTCGACGAGCTGCGGAATTTCCTCCGTCCGTTCCCGCAGCGGCGGCAACGTGAGCGTCACCACGTTGAGCCTGAAGAAGAGGTCCTCACGGAAGGCCCCGGCCTTGACGGCCTGCCGGAGATCGCGATTGGTCGCCGCGATCACCCGCACGTCCACCCGGATCGTCCGCGTGCTGCCCACGCGATCGAATTCCCGGTTCTGGAGAAACCGGAGCAGCTTGGCCTGGAGACCCGGCTTCATGTCGCCGATCTCATCCAGAAACACGGTGCCCCCGTCGGCCACCTCCAGTTTGCCCCGCTTTTGAGCGGACGCCCCGGTGAAGGCCCCCTTCTCGTGGCCGAACAGCTCCGACTCCAGGAGCTCCTCCGAGAGCGCCACGCAATTCACCGGCATGAACAGCCGGCCCCGGCGGGCGCTCCAGTTGTGAATCGAACGGGCAAGCAGGTCCTTGCCGGTCCCGCTCTCTCCGAGCAACAGCACGGTGGTGTCGCTTTGGGCAACCTTCTGGGCGCTCTGAATGACCTCCTCCATTTCCGGGCTGGCGGCCACGAGCGGGTCGAACCGGCTCTCCAGCTCGGACCGGAGGGCCGTCACCGTACGCTTCAGGTCGCCGCGCTCCAGCACCTTGCCGATCACGAGACTCAGGTAGTCGGCATCGAACGGTTTCGGGATGAAGTCGGCGGCGCCCTCCTTCATCGCCTCCACCGCCCGCGCGATCGTCCCGTACGCGGTCACGATGACCACCGGCAGATCGGGCCAATCCTTGCGGACCCGCTTGAGCACTTCCATCCCGTTGACCTTGGGCAACTCCAGATCGAGCAGCAGGAGACCCGGCGCCGCCTTCTCCATGGCATCCAGCGCGGCCTGACCGTCGTAGGCCGTCAGGACCTCGTAGCCCATCGCATGGAGCCGATCACGCAGCACATTGGCGATATCGACATTGTCTTCCACGACCAAAACGGAGATGCTCATCGTCTCCCCTCAGGCGGCGGCCCCGAAGAACTGCTCCGTGACCTGCTTGAGCTGCGCCGGATCGAACGGCTTGATCAGGTAAGCACACGCGCCGTGCACGGCGGCCTGGGCGGCCCGTTCCGGAACCGACAGGGCGGAGATCATCACCACCGGCAGGGCAGGATGGCATTCATGGGTCCGGCGCAACACCTCAAGTCCGTCAATCCCGGGCATCCGCACGTCCAGCAACATGCCGTCGAACCGGCTCCGCCCCAGCACATCCATCGCTTCACGCCCATCCATGGCCGTCTCCACGGCATACCCGATGAAACTCAGGCGGTCCTGCAGGATCTGCCGGATATCCGGATCGTCGTCGACGACGAGAATTTTCTTGCTCAACGCAGTACGCTCCATCTCCCGGCGAACGGTCCGCGCCGGCTGGTCGGAAACTCTGTCTGGAATCTGTTCCCTTCCTGAAGCAAGCAATGCGAGTGCCGGGAATGAAAGAGGCGCAACCCGCCGTCTCCCGTGCAACGTCAGGAGACGATTTCATTGCGCCTGCACTCTGCAAGCCCTTGATCATGCCCGCGAAGGCGTCTCGAACCTGCAGCTTCTCCTTCGGAGTTGGTCTGACTTCGATGCGGTAAAAGCCGTACAGCTCAAAAATCTGAAAGTATCTTTTAAGATACTTTTGTATCTTTTTAGATTCACAAAATGTCTACAAGAAGGCTAAAAAAGTGACGGTTCTACCAGCAGTGTTGCAACTGAATCGAAAACTGTCAAGAAATTTCCTGAATTGTCAGTATCTTTTACGATACGTGGGACGTCAGCGGTCGATATAGCCGCGGAACAGATGCTCCATCTCGGCGAGGCTGTCTTCCACGTATGTCGGCACCATGCCGCCCTGGGTGGACAGGATGATCACCGCATTCACGTTGGCGTCTTCAGCCGTCGCGTGCCTAATCCTGTCCGACATGCCCTGGTTGACCTTGGCGACGGCCTGATAGGTTTCGGCCAGCCGCGTAAGCTCCCAATCCGGCTCCTTGCCTTTCCGCATCCGGAAATACTGGGCCACCAGGTACATCGCCACGGCCCGGTAAATCGTCTCGTCCATCGAGGCGAACGGCAGGTGGAACCGGACGTTGGGGCGCAGCGCATCCATCACCGGGCAGTTGCTCGTCACCATGTAGATCCCGATGATCGAGCTGAGCCCTTTTTGCAGCGCCGTGTCCTTTTCATAGGTCCGCTCGGCCGTCTGGACCTTCACGGTGGTGCTCTCGAACGAGACGGAATCTTTAAACCTCTCGACCAACGACGCCAGGTTCACCGCCACCGGGCAGCGCTCCACGTCGTCGCCGAGCGGGCAATTTTCGCACTGGTGATATTTCAGCTTGGTCCAGGCGGGCTTCGGCGCATCCGGAGGCGCCAGTAATGCCAGCGTGTCGGCGTCCAGCAGGATCTCGAAGCGCTGCTCCGCCCCGTTCGGGAACTGAAAGGTGTACGCGAAGCGGATGGGCTCAGCCATACGCTAACGAGCGTAGCAGCCGGGCGGGCGGAACGGAAGCAAAATGTGGAATGTGGTCCCTTTCCCTTCTTCGCTGTCCACGGTGATCTCGCCGCCATGGGCGACGACGACGTCTTTCACGATTTTAGTTCCCAGGCCGGTCCCGCCGGCCTTCCGGCTGATGGCGCGGGCCGTGAAGAGGCGCGCGCGGACCTCCGGCGACATGCCCCGGCCGGTGTCGGCGACCTCCAGCAGAACGACCCTTGCGTCCGGCTTGGCGCTGCCGCGAATGGTGATGGAGCCGCCCGTCGGCACCTCCGGAATCGCGTTGTTCACCAGATTGTAGAACGCGTTGAAGAGGCGGTTCTCGTCCGCCAGGATCACCGGCAGATCGTCAAGGCCTTCGGTCCGCAGCGCGATTCCCTTCTCCTCCGCATATTTCCCCAGCGTCTTCGTGACGTGCCCCACGGCATCCGTCACCCGGCAGGACGCGAATAGCGGCGGCACGCTCAGGCCCTTCACGCAGTCGGCGATTTCCTTCATCCGATCCTGGATGCGCTTGGTGGTGTCCCGCAGCATGCCGATCATCTCGTTGCACATTTCGTGGCTCGCCGCCGTCTTGGTCTGTTCCATCGTGGGCAGGCCGTCGAAGAGTTCATCCATCTCGCCCTGGAGGAGCCCCGTGGCCGTGACGACCGGCTGGAGCAGGTTTTTCACGTCGTGCCCGATGTCGCCCAGGATGCGGACCACCTCGGCCAGCTTGGCCTCCTCGAACAGCCGTGCCTGCTCGATCGTCTCGGCCGACAGGGCCGAGATGATGGTCAAGATGGCGACATCGTCCTGGTCGAGCCGCCCCTCCCGCTTGTTGAGCACTTCGAGCACGCCGATCGGCTCGCCTTCCCAGCGCTTCAGCGGCAGCACGATCATGTCGTGGGTTTTATAGCCGGTATGGGCATCCATGTCCGAGAAATGCCGTCCGTCCTGGGACACATCACCGATGACCGCCGCCTCTCCGGAGTGGAACACGGCGCCCGCGATCCCCTTGTCCCAGGGAATCGCAGCACCATGTAGGAGCTCCGCCTTGCCGCCGATCACATAGCGAAAGACCAGTTGCCGGGACTCCGCGTCGGCCAGGAGAACGGAGCCCGCCTCCGCGCCGACCACGTCCAGCGCCGTCCGGAGCGCCCGCTCGACCAGCTCATCCACATTGATGTGCTGGAAAAGGGCCTGACAGATGCGCCGCGCGGCCTCCAGCTCCCGTTCGCGCTTGAGGAGCTTGAGGTCCTCGTGCCGGCGCCACTCCCGGCGGCGATTCGGAAAAGGCAGCGCGTGATGAACCGATGTCCGTGTGGTCAGCATGGTCGGGCGTCCTCCCTCGACTCTCACGTGGCGAACTGGTCCTTGAACAGCACGTGCGCCGCCGCCGCTTTGTGCACCGCGGCCGTGAGCTGCTCCGCTTCGACCGGCTTGACCAGGTACTCCGCGATCCCCTGCTTGAACAGGGCGGCGGTGTTCGGGATGTCCGGCTTCCCGGTCAGCACGATGACGGGAACGGACGGGAACTGCTCGCGGAAATACGCGATGGCCTCCATCCCGTTGACCTTCGGCATGTACAGATCGCAGACGATGGTGTCCACCAGCAAGGCGTTGCCGTCGGCCTTGATGGCGGCGATCCCCTTCTCCCCGTCCTCGGCCTCGACCACGTCGTAGCCGGCCTTGGTGAGAATCAAGCGGATCGATTTCCTCACATCGGCTTCGTCATCAACGACCAGTACTCTCCCCATACTCATGGCGTCCTCCTTGGTTAGATAAATATGTTCCGCAACGTCTGATACTTACGCCTCGCATCCTGCTCCACAGCCCGTTCGACCACCGAGAGGAGCTCATTCTGCGGGACCGGCTTCACGAGAAAGTCCAGCACGCCCTGCCGCATCAGGGACACCGCCAGCTCGACATCCGGATACGCGGTCAGCGCCACGACGGGGACGGCCGGATACCGGCTGCGGAAATAGGCGATCACCTTGGCGCCATCCATTTTCATCGGAGGCATCCGGAGGTCGCTAAGAATGACGTCGACCGGCATGGGGTCCCCCATCGCCTGCAACATTCCGATCGCCTGCTCTCCATCCTCCGCCTCCAGCACTTCGTACCCGGCATTGTCCAAGGTCGCCCGGATGGCTTTCCGCACGCCCGCAACATCATCGATCACCAGCACTCGCCCCGGTTTCCCGTTTGCCGTAACAGGGTCCCGCCATTCCATCGTGAGCCTCCTCTCTGCAGTTGTCCGCCGGGAACTGAACGATAACCGTCGACCCTTGGCCTTCCTCGCTCTCAATGCCGATCGTGCCCCCGTACTTCTTCACGAGTTGGTGGACGATGCTGAGCCCTAACCCCGTTCCCTTGTCCGGGTTCTTCGTCGTGAAGAAGGGATCGAAGATTTTGTGGAGCAACGCCTTCGGGATGCCGCAGCCGGTGTCGGAAATCCGGACGATCATCGTCCCTTCGTTCATCCGCGTCTCCAGCTCGAGACGCCCCTTGCCCTCCATCGCCTGCACGGCGTTGGCCACGAGATTCACGAACACCTGGTCGATTTCCACGCGGCGCGCCCGCAGGCGCGGAATCGGCTGGAACCGGGTGACCACCTCCACCTGCCCGAACTGGGGGCACCGGCGGACCATCTTGACCGCCTCGGCCAGCCGCTCGCAGAGTTCCACGTCGGCTTCGTCCTCTTGCGAGTTGGAGCGCGCGTAGCAGGCGAAGTCGCGGACGACCGCGGCGATGTGCTTGGAGTACGCAATGATGTCCCGGGTGTACTCCCGGATGTTGGCGGGATCCGTCTCGTCCAGAACGAGCTCGGCCATTCCCAGGATCCCTTGAATGGGGTTGTTGATCTCATGCGCCATGCCGGAGACCAGCGTGCCGAGGCCGGCCAGCTTCTCGGCTTGAATGAGCCTGTCCTGGAGCTGGCGACACCGTTCTTCGCTTTCGCGCAACGCCGCTTCCGTCCCGTCACGCCCGGCGCAGCGTCCGTTCCCTCCATTGTTCGGCTTCTTCCATTGCGCGTTCATTGCCAAACCTCCATTTCCCAGCTTCTACAGCGGTAACGCAACGGCCATGCCACGGGAGCTGTGGAGAGGCTGAACGGACAGACGACCTACGAAACCCATTGAATCATCAAGGGAAAAACCAGAGGAAGGATTCTACCGGCAGAAGGCAAACGCGGTCGTAATCGGGGGTGGTATCAAAGAGGATACACGCATTTATCGGAAACAATACAAGGGACGAGCGAGGGACACCGACCGCCTCATGTATGCTCTGACATGCCCGGCCCCACCCATCGCTCGACGATCTCCTTGAGCTGCGCCGCATCGAAAGGTTTAAGCAGGTATGCCTGCGCCCCGGCCTGTATGGCGCCGAGCGCACGGGTACGGGCTTCCGCGGCCGTGATCATGATCACCGGCAATGCCGGCTGTTCCTCCCTGATTGTGTGCAGCACTTCGATCCCGTTCACGGTCGGCATGCCGATATCCAGGATCAGGCCGTCAAATTTCTCCGAGCGGAGCGCGGCGAGCGCTTCACAGCCATCGCTCGCGGTCTGAACGACATAGCCGTCCGACGTCAGCCTGTCCGACAGGAGTTGCCGGATATCGGGATCGTCGTCGGCGACAAGCAGCCGCTTTGTTCCGGGAACGAATGCCGTCTGCTTTCTTTCCAGGGCACGACGGATCGGGATGGTGAAGGTAAATTCCGATCCCCTGCCCACTTCGCTGTGGACCGTGACCCTGCCCCCATGCCGCTTCACCAAGTCCTTGACGATCGAAAGGCCCAGGCGGTGGCTGATCACCTGCTTCCCCTCCGGCCGACTGACACGGAAGGACGAATCGAAAATCTTCGGGAGGGCCTCGGCGGAGATTCCTTCTCCGGTATCGCGCACCGTGACCTTGGCAAAAAGCGGCCCCTCGGTCTCCACCTTGACCAGCACGGCCCTTCCGGAGCCCGTGTACTTGATCGCATTATCCACGAGGTTGGTCATGACCCGGTGCAGCTTGTCCGCATCCGCCCAGACCACCAGGTTCTTCTCTGTGCATTGCACCTCCAGCCGCTGCTGCTTGGTGATCGTAAGGGGACGCAGCTGCTCCACCACGTCCACGGCCAGGGACGGCAAGTTCACCTCCCGGAACGAGAGCTCGACCTGGTCCGGATCCAGGAGAAGGTCCAGCAGATCGTCCACCAGCCGTCCCAGACGGCAGCCGTTTGCGATGATCCGCGCCAGATACAGCCGCTGCTTTTCGGTCAGCGGCCCGGTCATCCCGGCCAGCATATTCTCGGCAAACCCGGTCATGCTCGTGAGCGGCGTCCGAAGATCATGGGACACGCGGGCCAGGAACCGCTCCAGCGCGGCCGTGCGCTCGCGCACCTTGGCTTCCAGTCCGATGTTGAGCTCTTCAACCTGGCGGTAGACGGACGCGTTGTCGATCGCGATCGCCACCTGGCTGGCGATCGTGACGAGCAGGTCCAGGTCGTCCTGCGTGCACCGCTGCGCGCCACGGGCCGCGGCGACGTACCCGAGAACGCGCTCCTTGCTCTTGAGCGGGGCGCAGACGTACGACGAGATGCCCAACCGCCGCGCGGGATCGAGATTGAACGGGGCCAGGCGGTGCGCCACCGTATCGACGTCCTCGATCAGCACCGGCTGTCCATGCAGCAGCAGCTCGGCCAGGAGACCGCCGTCCTCCCGCACCGGAACCTCAACGTCACGCCATTCCCGCTCCACCTCGTAAGGGACGCCGGCCATGCGCGAGCCGTACGCGACACGACGGTCGCTGTCGTACAGGACCAGGCGCGCCTTGGAGAACCCCACGCTTTCGATCAACTGGTCCAGCACCGTCGCCAAGAGCTTCTCGAGCTCCAGGGTGGAGGTGATCGTCGCGCTGATCCGGTTCAAGGAGTTCAACTCCTTGACCTGCGTGGTGATGGTCTGAATATGGGTGGAGATCGCGAGGTCCCGCTCTTGCAACGAGCCGGTCATGCGATTGAAGACGGTGGTCAATTGGCCGACTTCGTCATGAGTCGACGGCGCCACCGAGGCCGTCAGGTCCCCTTGCGCGATCCGGTCGGCGACCTCGGCCAGGCTCTTCAGCGGCGTGACGATGCGGCGGGCCAGAAGAACGGTCAGCGCGATCCCGCAGAGAATGATCAGCGCCGTGAACAGAGCCGCCTTCCCGGCCAGCGCATTCAAGACCGCCTGCATCTTCGCCTTGGTCATCCCGACTTGCACCACGCCGTACACTTTCGGGAGCGCCCGCGGAACCGGAGCCTCAAACGTGAACGGCGGAACGGACCGATCGGAGAGACTCCGGCGGATGATCGGCACCGAGAAATCGTAATGCCCCTCTTCGGCGGCCGGCAAAAACACCGCCCCGCCCTTGCCTCGAGTGATGCGCGTCTCCCGGGACCGCTCGCCCGCCACGACGAACGGCGTGATCAGGGGACTCTCAGACACGGCTCCCGCCGCCGCACGGGCAAAGGCCGGGTCCGGGTAGACTCTCCCCTTCCGCTTCTCGGCCAGCACTTTGCCCGCGGGACCGGTGACCACGACGTAGACCACCTCGTCGACTTCCAGCACGCTGTCGATGAACGGCCGCAGCATCTCGGGATTCTCGATGAACACGGCGTATCGGAACTGATCGTTGTGCGCGAGGTTCTTCGCCAGAATCGTCCCTGTCTCGAGCAGGAAACTCTCATTGGCGCCGGCCCGCTGGGTGATGAAGTACATGCTCAACGTCGAGCAAATCGCGATGATGATGAGGCTGACGAACCCGACGAGCTTGGTCCGGATGCTCAGGAAGCGGGGCTCGGAAGGACTGCCGGCCGGGGTGTTGACGATGCTCATCGTGGTCCCGCTCCCTTAATAGAGCTCATCCGCGCTGCTCACCACCGCCGGCGGGATCACAATGCCGAGAAACTTGGCGGTCTTGAGGTTTACCGCCAGGCGGAATCGATCGGGCGGAAATGTCGTCGAGTTCGGCTGGTATCGCTCAAGGAGAATCTTTCTGGCAAGCATGCCGGCCTGCCGCCCCACGTCTTCATAGTGCACCGACAAGCCGACAAGCGCGCCGTTGCGCACGAGTTCGGACGAGAAGCCGAGGACCGGCACGTTGGCGTTCAACGCCGTGCTCATCAGGAATTTAAGCGAGTCTCCGGTCACCACGGTGCCGTCCGGGACCAGCCACAAGGCGTCGATATCCGGGATGAGGGCCCCCAGGGCCGACGGCACGTCTTTCTCCGAGCTGACCCGCCGCGCCACGACTTCCACGCCCATGGCCCGGGCTTGAAGACGGCCTTCTTCCACCAGCTCCCCCGTTTTGTCGGGATCGTACAGGACGCCGAGGCGTTTGACGGAGGGGAGCACGGCACGGAGGGCGCCGAACTGGCGGCTGATCGGGATTTCCAGCCTGATCCCGGTCACGTTCGGGGCCTTGAGATCATGCTTGGCCGAATCAAGCACCATACAGAAGACGACCGGGATCCCGACGATTTCCTGCTTGGCGACCAGCGCTGCTTTGACTCCAACGGCGAGCAGGAGCGAGGCGTCTGATGCCTGGATCTTCCGCGTGTGATTCTGGCCCCTCGCGATATCGCCCTTCATGTCGTATTCGGTAAAGGTCGTGGCGGGCGGCAGCGCGGCTTTGATTCCGACGACGGCCTGGTTGTATGCGGGGAGATCGGCGGACTTGAGGATCGCGACCTCGGCCGCAAGGGACCGCTCGGGAGCGGCCAGCGTCTGAAGGCAGAGAAAGACCCAGGCCCAACCGACGCAGGACAAGACCTTCGTGATCGACCTTGGCGTCAAGGTGCCGGGAGAGTGCGTGCGCCTCAAGAAGGCCTCATAATTCTGGTCGCCTTGTGCCGTCTTCCTCCGGCACTCCTTACGGCCAAGTGTAGCAAGCAAAATGCCATAATTAAAACGAATGATATTCCATGTCTTAGGTTACTGAATACGAGCGCCGCGTATCCGATTGGATACCAGTCGGACTCCGGTTGGATACAAGAATGGTGTGTCGCATTCGCGCAAACATGTATATCATGCGCCAGACGTCGCATCTGACCGGACGGAAAGTGTTCAAAGGATAAGCATGCACGGACAAACACCTGTACAGTGGAAAGCCCGGAGCATGATTGGCGCGGTTTTGCTTCTCCTGCTGGCCTTGCCCGTGGGATGCGCAATTCTGCCGGGCCATTGGCGACCGGGATGGAACGAAGACTGGCGAGGGAGAGGTACGCCGCCTGACACAGGGGCTTCCTGGAAGCTCAGTGCGCATGAAACGAAGGACGGGCGTTTCATTGGCTTGGCCCTGTCCGGCGGCGGAAGCCGGTCGGCGAATTTCAGCGCGGCGGTCATGCTGGAGTTGGAACGCCATCAACTGGACGGCCAGAGCCTGCTGGACAAGGCAGACGTGATCTCGGCGGTGTCCGGCGGCGCGCTGACCGCTGCGTATTACGGCCTCGGGCCGTCGAATGCCGGTCCATTCACGGAGCAAGCCCTCCGTGACGCCCTGGGGTACAACTTTCAGGGCACGTGGCTCTGGCGCTGGTTCCTCCCGCACAATATCTTCCGGTTCTGGCTTTCCGACTTCACGCGGTCCGACATCATGGTCCAGGTCTTCAACGATCGCCTCTTCCATCACAAGACTTTCGCCGACCTCAGGCCTCATCCTAAGATCCTGATCAACTCGACGCTCCGGAACGACCACACCCGCTTCACGTTTACGGACGACCGGTTCCAAGCGCTCTACTCCAATTTGGCCCGGCATCAAATCGCCAACGCGGTCAACGCCTCATCCGCGTTCCCGGCGATCTTCGACGACGTCACGCTGGAGCAGTATACCGACCCTCCCAAGTACTTCCACCTGTATGACGGCGGGCCGAAGGACAATCTGGGCGTTCAAGCGCTGCTGGAGTTTCTCCTCCGCGCAGTGGCCGGCACCAACCTCGACACGCTGTTCCCTAAGGGATGCGTGATCTTCATCGTGGATGCCAGCCCGGCCTCCGGCAACGAGCGGCTCGCTGACCGCGAGTCGGACCGGACGGTCCTGGATTATTTCGTCAACACTAACGCCATTGACGCCACCGATGTGATGCTCGGAGACCTGCGCGAGCGCCTGCTGAAGGAGATGGGCATCATATCCGTGGATCGCGAGATCGGCGGCACGGTGCAGTTGCCCGATCCTCACTCTTGCCGGTGCGAGGTGCGGCATGTGGCCTTGCGCCATCTTCTCTATCGTGATGACCTGCCGGACGAGGAACTCGCCGCGCGCGTCACGCGGATCAAAACCAAGCTCTGGGTCTCGCAACAAGAACAGGACGATCTGTTCACAGCCGCCAAACTGCTGGTGGCCGAACTGGGGGAGAAGAAGCTGCTGCCGGATGACTCCATGAAGACGAGCTGCCAGCCAAAGCCCCCTCTAAAATAAAAGCGCCGTGAGAACGGCCTGGCCCCCTGCCGCTATTCCGGGCTGTCGTACCGGGCGATCTCCCACAGGCCGACCTGCTGCAACAAGGCGGCTCGCTGTCTTTTCAGCTTCCGATCATCCGGAGTCGCCTCGATCATTTCGGAAAGCGTCGCAATCGCATCGTACCAGAGACCTGCCTCCGCATACCGAAAGACGGCGTCCCCGTTTTTCGCGGACGAAAGGTGGATCGCCAGGGCTTCGATAAAGGGAATCCGCTCGATGGTCCCGCCGGCGACGATGTCTTTGGACGAGGCCTCGGGCCCGAGGAGCAGCGTGACGTACCATTTGTACTGCACCCCCGGCTCCAGCTTGACGCCGTAGTCCTTCAGTGACAGGCGATGTATTCCGGGCTGCACGGGAGCCTTCAGGCGCATCTCGAGGATCGGCCGGACGGCCCGGCTGTCGATGAAGGTGAATTCGAGCGGAAACGATGTGGACTTGGAGAGATAACAGAACAACAGCGGCTGCTCGTCCTTGGTATAGCCGACATGGTCGGGCGCCAGCACATAGAGCGCCGGCCCGTCGCCGCCGCGGATGCCGCCGCCCACCCGGCCTTTCGGGGCGCTCTGCCTGCGCGGCTTGTACACGGGAAGGTCGCTTCCTGCCGCCTGCTGCTGGCCCTGCAACTCGATGCCGGGGATAACCGGGCTTCGCGCCTGTTGGTCCGCCGCCTCCCCCGGAACTGATATCCCCAAGCCGAGCCCAAGGAGTATCGACACGCTCACCGTTTGGAGTCTCATGGTCTCACCTCCTCCTTGGCACTCTACCATAGCAAACAACACGCCAAAAAATAATCGCTTGTCCTGCCTGGACTTACCTATTCACGATAGACCGGCCTGTACCTGAACAGATACAAGAATGAATCGAGTCGGATAAACGCAACGATTACAGACGAAAGTGCGGACATGGCGTTTCACAACCAGTTGTTCAACAGCAAAAACGGCGCCCAGTACGCCGGATGGTCGAAGGCCGGCTCATCCAACATCTTCACCTGGGCGCGTTGCAGCGCCACCGCCTTGGACACCGACGAATCCTGAAGTTGCCGGTAAAACTCTGACACCAGGGCCGAGGAGGCCTGATCGTTGATGAACCAGAGCGTGGCCAGGGCGCTCCTGGCGCCGGCCTTGATCGCGACGCCGGCGAGGCCCAGCGCGGCCCGGTCGTCGCCGGCGGCGGTCTGGCAGGCGCTCAACGTCAGCAGCTCCAGCGGCTCCTCCCGGAACCGGAAGAACCCGATATAGGCGGCCAGCTCGTCCATAGTCAGCTTGTCGTCGAACGCGAGGATGAAGGTCTTCCGGACGTCGCTGTCGAACTGGCCATGGGAGGCGATGTGCACGATGGAAAACCGGCCCTCCTTCAGCTCCTGTTCCATCCGGGGCACGAGAAAATCCTTGTTGAGCAGGAGCGTGCCCGGATAGAGCCGCGTGACGGCGTCGAGCTCCTCGGACACGTTCGGCAGCGGGGGGAAGTTCCGGACGGATTCGGTCAGGCCGCCGGACAGCGCCCGCACGGCCCTCCTTTTCAGTGGGCGCGGGTCGGTAAGCGTCAGTCCCGGCGTGACCGCCACGGCGAACCTATTGATGAGAAACTGCCGGCCGTCGTGCAGGGCCGCCATCGGGATCGTCCGCAGGGCGCCGTCCGGCACGAAGACCAGCGTGTCGATCGGCATGGACGCGAGCGTCGGCTCGAGCGGGCGGATCAGCCAGTCATATAATTGCTGCGCGTGCGGGAGGTATTCCCGCGTCGTCCGTTTCTCCAACTTCTTTCGGAACAGCCGTACCTCCCGGATAAGGTCGGCGGCCGGGACCGGCACGGAGACCTGCTTGAGACCGGACTTCAGCGTCACCAGGAGCTCCGTCCGATCGGGAAGGATGATCGGATACACCACGGCCGCCGAGGGGGCAACCGTCTCGATCCCCTTGGTCAGGGACCGGGCGGCATCCACACACTCGTCCCGGAAATAATCCCTCAGCTCGGACACCTTGAACAGCTCGATGGTGTCTCGCGCATCGACGAGATCCTTTTGCGCATGGTCCGGTTGCTGCGTGGCCGCCCGTTGCAGCAACAGTTCCGCCAGCTCAAAGTACAGGGGCCCGTAGGCGTCGCGGAACGACGAGGGGGCGCCGCCGGCGACGAGCAACAACTCCTGGCGTATGGCCTGCAACGCCTCCACGGCCCGCCGGTGCGCCAGGATCGCCTCATCGCGCCTGCCCAACGACTTGAGGACGCGGCCAGACTGCCAGTACCACCGATAGAGCGATTCAGGGGCGACCGCCTGCTGGGCCGCCAGGACCGCCCGCCGCGTGAGATCCAGCGCCTCCTCGTACCGGCGCTCCGTTTCATAGAGCGCGCCCAGATGTCCCCAGGCGTACGATGCATCGCGGGCGTTCCCGATCGTCTCGGCGACCGTCGCCGCGTCGCTCAACACCTGGTGCGCCCGCAGGGTAAGCGCCTCGCGCGCCGCCGCCGGAACAAACGGCCGCAGGGCGCCGTAGGCCAGCCCGATGGTGACCAACCCGGAGGCTTTGTCATGGGAGTCGCCCAGGGAGCGGACATAGGGGATGGCCTGGTCCAGCCGCTCCCGCGCCTCCTCGTGCCGGCCGCCCTGCTGCAGCAGGATCGCCGCGTTGACGAGCGCGCCGGCGGCCAGCGCATCGTTGCGCACGGCTCGCGCCAGAGACAGGCTTTCCGTGTACGCGGCGACGGCATCCTGATATTGTTTCTTCGAGGCCAGCAGGTTGCCCAGATTGTTCAATATGGACGCCGCGAGGTCCTGGTTGCCGAGGTCCCGGGCCAGTTGCAGGCCCTCGCCGAACTGTTTTTCGGCGTCGTCCACCTGGCCGGTCGCCTGATAGAGCATGCCGGCGGTCCCCCGAATCTCGGCCAGCCGCAACCGGTCCCCCGTGGGACCAATGAGGGCCGATGCCGCCTGCAGGCTTTGCAGCGCCCGGTTGTAAAGCCCCAGCCCCTGATACGCCTGGGAAAGACGGATAAGGGCCTCGCCCTGCTCGCCGCGTCTGCCCGCCTGCTCGAACAGGCGCGATGCCTCCGTCCAGCTCACCGCCGCCTCTTCAAACGCGCCTCGCCGGTAGGCCTTCAAGCCTTCGTCCAACCGTCCCTCCGGGGCCGAGACGGCGGCGGGAGCCGTCTCGGATGCGGTCACGGCGTCGCCGCCGGACGAGAGCCACAGGAGCCCCCCCAGCGCAACCGCCAGGCCTGCCGGCATTCCGGCGGTCATGACGCGCATCCCGTGTCCAGGGCCGCCGGCGAAACGGCCGACTCGCTCCACACGCGCCCCACTTGCAGGCTCGGCACATTCATGGACATCGCCGGATGAGCGAGCCGCGGCCCCTCGACGAACAGCGGGCTCGGCATCCGCCCTCCGGGCTCCGACGGCACCCCGTCGCGCCCGGCCAGCACGAGACTACTCTGGCTAAACCGCGCGGCGCACCGCGCCCGCAGCAGTTCCGCAGCCTGCGCGAACTCACCCGACAAGGGCGACAGGCTCTCGCTGAGGTTCGTGACCGTCGCCTGGATGTTCACCGTCCCGCTGAGTCCGAAGGTGGAGGAGGCGCTGACCGTGCTGGTGGAGTCGGCCAGGAACAGGCCGGCCACGATGAGGATGTTGCCCCCGTTGCCGCCGAAGGCGTTGGCGATGATCTGGCTGTTCTGCAGGATGACGAATTGCGGGTCAATCGTGATGTTGCCCCCGTTGCCCAGCCCGCCCTGCACGCTCGTGGTGATGCGGCTGTCGGTGAGCTGCACGAGCCGCCCCGCGTGGATCGTAATATTCCCCCCGTCACTCAGGGCAGTTTGCGTGGAGATGGAGCCGTTCTGCATCACCAGAGAATCAGTAGCCGTGACGGCGATGTTGCCGGCATTGGCCGGCCCGGAGCTGCTCGCCGTGATGGTTGCTCCGTTAAGCTGCACTTGAGTGGCGCCAACCGCGATCGTGCCGCCCGTTGCCGAAGCCGCGGTGCCTGACGTGGCCGCCGACAGCGTGCCGCTGTTCTGGAGCGTGACCGTCTTGGCATTCAGAGTAAGGTTACCGCCCGCGCCTGTGCCTTGGGTGTTAGTAAAGATGCCGCTGCTTGAGCCATCGATCAGGACGGCACTTGCGTACGTTCCGGCTCCGGCTTGTCCTTGAACGGTGACGCTTCCAGCGTTCCCGGTGGAAAGCGGAAGGGCACTGCTAAGGACCAGGCCTCCCCCGCTAATCGTCAACTGCTGGGTCTCGAACAGGATGTTGCCGGCCGGTCCTTGGGCAACAGTTTCCGTTGTCACCAGCGACCCGGATTCCAGCGTCACATTCTCCGCTCCTATGACCGTGATGGTTCCGCTCGGCCCCGACCCGAAGGTTACGCTGCTCACGGACGCGAGTTCGCTCATTTTCAACGCCTGCGTGTGGAATTCAATGGCCCCCGCGCCTCCCCCGCTAGTGGAGTTCGTGCTCACATCAGAAGCGGTCAACCGGATGTTCTCGGCGTCCAGAAAGCGAATGCGACCCCCCGTCCCGATGCTCTGGGGCGTTCCAACGTTGCCGCTCCTTAGTTGGAATTGAGTCAGACTCACGTCCTCGCCGCGGATCTCGATATCCCCGCCGCTGCTGGGAGTGACCACGTCGTTACTTGTAAACACGTCGATCGCTCCGTTCAGCAGGTTCACGGTTGCGCCGGTGATCTTGACCGAACTTCCGTCAGCAAGAGTGTCGGAAGCAGTCGTGGAGATAAAAGATTCGAATATAGATAGGCCCGACAGCGTAACCGTGCCGTCCGCCGCCGTCAACGTCACGGCACCTGGACGGCTCGCAGTCGTTCCGTCGCCAACCACGTCTGCATTGATCCCGAACCCATTCACAAGGCTCACGTTTGGCAACCCCGTGAGCGTGACTGACCCCGCATTTCCACCGAAGAATGCACCTGTTGCGATCAGCACGTTACTCAGGAGAAGGTCGCCTGTCAGCGACACCGGCCCCGCATTGCCGCTACCATCGCTGAAGGTTAGGATGGTTGAGTCGGTCATAGACAATGGCCCGTTCGACGTGAGCGTCACTGGACCGCTGTCGCCGAGAGCGGAGACCGCGCTCGAGTCAATGAAAGCGTTCGTCGCCGTCAGACCGTTGTCGGCCGTGATTGACACAGCCCCCGCGCCGCCTGCAGAGATTGAGTTCGTGAGAATGGCGACATCAGTAAGACTGGCAGAGTCCGAAACAGAAACCGCCACCGCTCCTCCCGATCCGCCGCTGCCTTCGGCGGCGCTCGTGGTAATCGTGGCTCCCGTCGCCACCAATTGCCCCCCGCGGATTGACACGGCGCCGCCACTGCCGTCCCCGAACGAGAAGTCGCCGACCGTGGACAGAGTGTTTTGGTCCAAGGTAATGGTTCCCAGAGCCATCCCGGCCGCCGGCTCTGCTGTATCAGTTGTGACTTCGCCTGCCCCGGCGACGCTCGTGAGATTGATCGGACCGCCCGGCGCGTTCAGTGTCCCGCCGGTCACGGTGATGTCCCCGCCCACAACCGAAAGTGTCTGACCAGCAGGGACCGAGAGGAAGCTGTTGTCGATGGTGATCGCCGCCGGTGTACTGCGCGTAAACCCGAAGGCTGCCGGTGTCAAAAACCCGAAATCTACCGGCGGCGCGGATGACAGCACGCTGTTTGCCAATCCATCGCTCGCGGGGCTGGCGTAGAAGTTGGCGCTGTTTGTCCCATCGAAGAGCCGCACATAGTCCGCCGTGCTCACATGAAACGACCCGCCAATGTCCAGCGACGCGGATGGGCCAAACACCACTCCCGCCGGATTGATCAGGAAGAGGTTCGCGTTGCCAAAGTCAGTCGTTTGGATGGTCCCGAAGATATTCGAGGTGGCCCCACCGGTGACGCGGCTCAGGATATTCGTGGTGAGAGGTCCAGGATTGTTATTAATATCCCTGTTAAGGAAGTTCGCCGTGTGGCCGTCCCCGACGCTAAAATTGCCGAAGCTGTGGAACAGGTTCGGCCCGTTTCCCGGCCTGGTGCCTCCGGTGATGGTACAGTTACTGGTACAGGCTGGTACGCCTCCGTTCAGCGTGGTGCCCAGCCCGCCGCTGGGAGTGATGTTTGTCGTGACTTGGGCATGGCTGATGCCGGATAAGGAGAGGAAGAGACTTGCCAGCAAGAGACACTTGGTTCTCATATGAGCCTTATCCCTGCAATGGCTGTGCCTGCTGCGTCCTTCATGCTACGCCTCAGGAAAATGAAGGACAAGAGACTACGGCTAAGCTTTTATGATCAAAAGCTGAAAAGTCTGTCTCGCAGTCACGTATCGAACCGGATACACGAAGGTATCCGGTTCGATACAGATCTCCTCCCCAGTAGTTCCGGTCCCTCAGCGGATTCGTGGTCAGATTTTTATTTTTTTATTGCCTGAGAGTCTTTAATCAAGTAAAACACTCGTCCCATTGTCCTGTAGTCGTCATTCGCCCCGGTCGGTTCTCCACCCAGCCGGTATTCAAGTTCTGCGGTGAGGGGCATATTCAGGTAGTCCCCGACCTTAAATGGGCATTCCCAATACGTCTCGCTTGAACTCTTCCATCCAGAATCGCAAATGGGGTTACCACCATTAGACCTGGGATCGGTCATATCATAAATGGGTGCAGTCAACACAAACCGCCACTGGCCTGCGGTATTGCCGAATCCCGCGCTCCAGGGCCAGTCCCAGGTCACTTTTCCTTTCAATTTCCAATCGAACCTCACCGTCTTCTGACCTTCCTTCACCGTCAGCACTACAGGGTAGTCGAGGCTTCCGATGACGGTGCGGACAATAGGGTATTCAACTATTCCAGGAGCGCCGGAAGGGACAAAGTTCGGGCCATAGTAGCAACCCGAGACGGTGAGGGTCTGGATCAAAAGTATGTATCCCAACAGAGACCGCACGTTTTCACGATTGAGCAATAGCCTGGATCGCATCGCTGCCCTCCTCCCTCGCTCTCTTTGCGAGGATTGATATGTATTCACGCGTCAGATGCAATGGCCTTCGTGGACTCCTCATGGCTTCGTAAACTTCTGGTCGACCTCAGGAGGCATGAAGGAATTGCCTCCCGCCTTCCAATAAACTCTCCCCTTATAGGACCCGTTGGGAACGGTACAGGTGAAGGACTGCTCAGTGACGCCAGTCGCATCCCAGGTCTCGATAGGCGAGCCATTGTCTTCTAGCGGTCGTTTGCAGACCAATGCGCCAGTGATATAGTTTCTGATCTCAGCATACCACTCGGTCGCGTTCGAATTCCTCTTGCAAAGCACAAACGTGGAAGGATCTGCTGATCCCAGCGGTTGAGGATTACTTATATGCGCGTTGCACGCACTTGTGCCAAAGTGCGCATTCGAGTCATGCTCCCAAGCGAAGACCGGAACCGGACTGTAAAGCAACAACAGAGCGCTAAGCGTAGAACTGACGGCTAAGAAGCGCGCATCGAAGGTTTTCATAACCCCACCTCCTTGTCGTTAAGGTTCAACTCCCACTGGGTTCCTGAAACGCCGGGTCCGATTCGGCGCCCGGCCTCGCCTTCCACTGTAGGCTGTAGTACTCGCCGCGGTCGCGCGCCCACGGATCGAACGCGTTGATTACGTGCTCAAGTTCTTCCTTCAGCTCCGGGATGGTCCGCTGCAGCACGCGCTTGAGCGGTGACTTCTCCACCTTGTGGCCGTTCGAGGTCTTCTCTTCCCATTCCTTCTCGCCTGGCCCATTGTTGTTCACCCAGTTCACTCCAAAATGCGTGTAGAACTCAGGCCGGAAGCTGGACGTGAAGAACCGGTCGCTGAAGAGGCGCCGCGAGGCGTTGAGGATGAACACCTGGAACTGGGTCTCGGAGATGGCAAAGCCGTGGGGCCGGACAGGTTCCGCCAGCCAGCCCACGACGGTGTCCAGGTCCTCGATGTTGTCCACCTTGCTACCATCGGGACGCCCGAGGCAATCGTTGTTGTCCTTGTCGTCGTTGCTTAGCGCGCTGGTGATGGGCTTCTTTGACGCATCGCATATGTGCTGGCTATACACTTCCCGCAGGGTCTTCACCGTCTCCCTCTGCCGCTTGAGCTCAGCCTTCTGCACGGGGTTCTTCTCATCCAGTTTCGTGTCCACAAAGTCGTCGAAGCTCGTTAGTTGCTTGAGCCCGTACTGGCGGCGGAACTCATTGAAGCGTGGCACGCCACGCTCTCGGTCACGGATGATGTCCAGCGCCGCCACGTCGAGCTTGCCCGTCCCCGTGCGGGACGCTGGCATAGGCAGGTTCTGCAGGAACTGCGGGTGGTTCTGAAGCGTGAGCAGCCCCAGCCGCTGGCGTCCCATGGAGAGGGCCCAGTTCGCGAGACCGTTCTCTCGCATCCAGTCCGTCGCATCGCCCCGGAAAGTCTTCACCACCGGGATCTTGTTCAGGATCACGTTCCGGTCCTTGTCCCATTCCCGGTACTCGATGAGATCGGGAACCAGTGGATGCAGTCGATAGACCGTGACAAACTCTTCCGGGAAATTGAACGGCGACCCGAAATGATTCGTGCCGCCGTTGATGCAATCTGGATTCTTCAAGCCGCCATGCTCGTCCTTCTCGAAGATGTTCTTATCGCTGGAGCAACCGCTGTTGCCCAGTCCGAAGATCCCTGGGCCGGCCGCGAAGACCGAATACCACTGGTTGGCTTTCTTGGCGTCCTCGGACTTGCCCCAGTTCTGCACCACGATCTTCTCAAGGGCCTCGGAGACAAAGCCGTCCTCGCGCAGGAGGCCGTGCCAGTTGGCGTTCATGCCCTGGTACAGCGGCTCGTCGTAGAGGAGTTGGGTCGTCCACTCGATGGTATGAATCTTGGCGATCTCCGCCGAGATGACAAGCCGTGCGATTTCGAAGAGCTCGTCCGGCCTGACATCCCCATAACGAATGGGTCGTCGCTTCGGGTTCGTGGGGTCCAGCAGTCCGCTGTCCTTTGTCGGGTCCTGTTCGCGGAACTTGTCCACAAACTGGTTGTGCTCACGAGCGAACACATTGTGGAAGAAGCTCAGGCCGATGGACCAGTTGTCCGGGAAGGCCGTCGCTTCCTGACCGCGCCATGTGCTGTTGAAATGCGCAGACGATTCATCAACTGAGTCGAACTTGGGCAGGTAACCCTGCTTCTCACCTTCCCCTGCGCGCTGGCTTAACGGAATTAACAGGAGCTTGGCTCGGTCGTGCGGGTCCCGTTTGACGCGCCCGTAAGATGGCCCGTCGTAGCCATAGATCTGAGACGCGTCCCACCAGGCAGTGACCGTATTCTCTGTCGTCTTGTAGGCCCGGCTCAGATACTCTTTGCCTTGGTGGGTAAAGGGCGATGGATCGCTTTGCTCCGCGACATAGGCTTTGTCCATCCTGTCGCCCGGGCGGCACCCGAGCTTAGCGACCTCATCGGGGCAACCGACGGCCATCAAAACGGGCTTGCCGGTTTTTTCCTGGTTATGGCCGTCCTTCAGATGAGAGAACCAATCGTGGGTCATGAACTGGATCCAGAACGCGGCGAGGACGTTGAAGAACGGCGCCTTTTTGTAGTCGCAGTTCGCGTCGGAGGAGTAGCCGGGCAGCCCCTGGCCTGCCCGACACTTGTCGGGCTCCGTTTGCGCGCGGGTGAACAGCTTGCGGCTGATCAATTGTGGATCGGGCTTGAGCGTGCCCAGCCGCCCGCCATGACGGTTCTTGGCCATCTCATTCTTTCCCAAGTCCGGGAAGGTGGTCTCGAACTCCACGTTGCGCGCGAACGGCTGATTGGTGGACCCCATGAGCGGGTTGCGGATATCGTTACAAATGCCGGTGAGGGTGCGGAAACGGATCAACTCGCCCTGACAGATCTGTTTCCCGTCCCCGCCCACGGACTCATACCGGTCAGGCCCGTTCTTCGTCTCCTTATACCCTTTCGGTAGCCTCATCTGGTCCCACACCTTGAGGGCGGGTCCGGCGACTCCTTTGCTGCCCCGCACGTACTCTTGGTAGGTTCCGCTGTTGTCGAAAAGATTGAACTTGATGAGCTCGATGCGCTGATGCTCGAGATCGAACAGCGCCCCACGGATGCCCCGTTCGTTGGGGCTGAGAAGCCAGTCTAAGCCACGGACCCGGGACCTGGTGTCGCGTGTAGCCCAGTAGTTCTGCCAGTCCACCCAGGGAAGGTCGCGAAACGCCGCGGCCCTGTCCCCGCCGCGGCAGCGGGCGGTGTCCTCCTGCATCTTGCCTAGGAACCGTGCGGTACGCTCCGCAGCGACCGGCCGGAAGCCCGTTGCGACGAGCTTGGCGCAGGCAGCCAAATCTCTCGGCTCCCTCCCGTCGCATCCTCCGGCCGCCAGCGCCACCGCCAACAGCACGAAATAGTGTCGCACGCTCATAAGCCAACTCGTCAGAATGCCTCCACGACCAACTGCAAATGCACGCCGTGGTCCTGGAGATTCGCGTGCGGGTTGTCCACCTTGTTGAGCCGGTGGCCCCAATAGAACTCAAACCGGCTCCCCGGCGCGATGTCCCAGAGCAACCCGAAACCGGCGCTGGCGAGATCCTTGAGCGGCTCGGGGCCCGGCGTCGTCGTGTTGTAGCCCCGCCCGTAGTCCACGAACGGCGCCGCTTTCAAGAAGTCTCCGCCGAGCAGGGACGGCAGGACCGGGATCCGGGCTTCGACCGAGGCCAGCGCGCCGTTGTCCCGCACCAGCGTGTTCTCCCGGTACCCGCGCACGCTGAAGCGTCCGCCGACCGAAAACTGCTCGACCGGAAAAATGCGGTCGTCGGCAAGCTGGACGGCGATTCGAGCAAGCAGTTGGACCCCGGTCGGGTCTAGGCGCCGCACCCACTGGGCCTGGCCCAGCCAGGAGAAGAACTTCCCCCCTGCATCCGTCTTGGACTGTTTGTTTTTCGTCGAACCCAGCGCATCAATACCGATGGAGAAGCGGGAGAAGGCGGCCATGACCTGATTGATGGCGCGGTGCGTCCATTCCTGGGAAAAGCGCATCGCATTCACCCGCGATACACCCCCTCGGGCCCCGGGGATGAGCTGGTCGGAAAGCGACGGCGAGATGGCGTCAAACGCCGTGGTGATCCTGTTGTAGAGCTGCTCTCCCGTGAGCGCGAGAGCGAATTCCTGCGCGAGCGTCCGATAGAGCGGATGCCGCAGCGTGATGCCGTAAATCTCGGATTGACTCTTGATGTTCAGGTTCACGAAGGCGTCATCGATGACCCCGAAGTCATTCCTCCGATAGTCCAGGACCAGAGTCGTATCCCTCGCGTTAAGAGGGACGGCGTACCGGGTCTCGATCTGAGGGTCCATTCCGGAAGACTTGCCGTACTGAAAGCTCAGGAGATCGCCGTGGCCGGTCAGGTTCCGGTGCGCGACGGTGACCAGCCCCCGCTCGGAACCGACGGTCGGGGACAGGAAGTTGTTGAACTCCAGCCACCCCTTGATCGGGTTCTCCTCCGCCACCTTGACGTTCAGCACGCTCTCTCCGCGCGTGACGCCCGGCCGCAACTCCGCATTGAGCCGGGTGATGCCGGGCGTCTGCTGCAGCAGTTGCAACCGCTCCTGCAGGGCGTTGATGTTCACCGGCGGAGCCGCGCCGAGCGCGATCCGATTCTGGATATACCCCGGGCGGAACCACTCATTCCCTTCCACCTCGATGCGGCTGAGCTTCCCTTCGATGATTCGCAGCGTGATGATCCCTTCGGTCACCTCCTGGTCCGGGATGATGACGCCGGACGTGATGTACCCGCGATCGATATAGAACTTCGTCAGCGCCGTCCGGAGCGCCTCCAGGTCCTCCGACGTGAGTTTGCGGTTCGTATAGGGCGCCGTCACCGCGGCCAGTTCCTCCGGCGTGAAGACCGTGCCGCCGACGATGCGGATGTCTTTCACGAACACGCTGAGCGGCAGGGCCTTCGGCTTGTCCGGCGGCGACGGAGCGGGCGGGAGAATGGGGCTGGGAGGCGGGGGCGGGCGAAGCTCCTCCCGCAACGGCGGCGGCTCGGAGGGGAACGGCGGCGGCACCTGGACCGGCGGCACTTGCGCCCAGGCCGGTCCGGAGAGGAGGCAAAGCATCATGACTGACCCCCAGAGAAGAATCCACGGGACGCGAGAGTTGTTGCGGAAGCCGGTCCTCCTTCTGTTGCTCACAGCTACATGATGTCCATCTGCTTGATCAGCCGCGAGAGGTACGTGCGCTGGAGGCCGAGCAGTTCGGCCGCCCGTGTCTGGCTGCCGCCCGCGCGGGCCAGCGCGCGCCGGATGATCTCCCGTTTATGGTGCTCGATCGATTCGTGATAGGCGAGGTTCTTGACGGCGGCGTCCTCCTCCGAGAGATCCATCGGCTGCAGGGCGAAGTCTTCCGGCGTCAGCACCTCGCCCGTCTTCAACACCACGGCGCGCTCGATGGCGTTCTGCAGCTCCCGCACGTTGCCCGGCCACGGATAGGCGGCCAGCACCTTCATGGCCGCCGGCGTGACCTGCATCACCGGCTTCTTCGCCTCGCCGCAGTACTTCTTCAGGAAGAATTCGACGAGCTGAGGAATCTCCTCCAGCCGCTCCCGCAGCGGGGGCACTATCAGATTGACCACGTTGAGCCGGAAGAAGAGGTCCGCCCGGAACGACCCGGCCTTGACGGCGTGCTGGAGGTCCCGATTCGTCGCTGCGATCACCCGCACGTCCACCCGGATCGTGCGCGTGCCGCCCACGCGGTCGAACTCCCGGTTCTGGAGAAAGCGCAACAGCTTGGCCTGCAGGCCCGGCTTCATGTCGCCGATCTCGTCCAGGAACACGGTTCCCCCGTCGGCGACTTCGAGGATGCCCCTCTTCTGGGCCGACGCCCCGGTGAAGGCGCCCTTCTCGTGACCGAACAGCTCTGATTCGAGCAGCTCTTCCGAAAGGGCCACACAGTTCACGGGTCTGAACACCTTGCTCCGGCGTCCGCTCCAGCCGTGAATCGAACGGGCCAGCAGGTCCTTGCCGGTCCCGCTCTCTCCGAACAGAAGAACCGTGGTGTCGCTCTGCGCCACTTTCCTGGCGGTCTGGACGACTTCCGCCATCTTGGGGCTGGCGGCCACGAGCGGGTCGAACCGGCTCTCCATCTCCGACCGGAGGGCCGTCACCGTACGTTTCAGCTCGTCGCGCTCCAACGCCTTTCCGATCACGAGTTTCAGATAGTCGTCGTCGAACGGTTTGGTGACGAAGTCGGTGGCGCCCTCTTTCATCGCCTCCACCGCCCTCGCGATCGTCCCATGCGCGGTCATGACGACCACCGGCAGATCAGGCCAGTCCTTGCGGACCCGCTTGAGCACGTCCATCCCGCTGACCTTGGGCAACTCCAGATCGAGCAGCAGGAGACCCGGCGCCACCTTCTCCATGGCATCCAGCGCGGCCTGCCCGTCGTAGGCCGTCATGACTTCGTGCCCCATGCGCTTGAGCCGGTCGCCCAGCATCATCGCGATATCGGGGTCATCTTCCACCATCAGGATCAAGGTGCCCATCATCCCCTCTTTAGGACGTCACCCTTCGACTCCTGTTGTGCAATGCGTGTGCCGAAAACAAATAGAGGCGCACCCTTGTCCTCTCTGGCGATGCCAAGGAGAGAGTTCAAGTGCGCCTCCGATTTGCAGGCCGTTGGTTCCGCCTGCCGGTACTATCCGAGCCTATCGCCCGAATGTTATTTAAGAATTCATTCGTCTTATGTCATTGCCCCGGAGACGCCCTTTATTTACTCGTATCTGTAGGCTGATTTTCTGCAATGGTTCAAGGTATGACAAAGAATTCATATGTTGTCAAGTTCTGACGTATACAATCGGATAACAGCCTGTATCCGGTCAGATACATTCTCGCGGACTGCTCAGAACCTTGTGGTCACGCTGATGGTGAGCACATGGGCCGTCGTATTGTACGACCCGAACGCCGACGGGCCCAACCCCAGGGCGCCGCCCCGGTTGTTCGGGTCGAACGTAGAGTTGTCGATCGAGCGTTTTTCGAAGAAGGCGATCAGGTAGGACACATCGAGCGTCACGGTATCCAATCTGTATCCCGCTCCGCCTGTGAGAGCATGGATGTTGGAATTCGGGATGTTGGCGTCGAACGTGTTATCCGGGATCGGCGTCTCGTCGAAAAAATAGCCGCCCCGCAAGGCCACACGGTCGGTCGCGGCGTATTCCACGCCGAGCCGATACACCCATGAGTTTTTCCACAGGCGCCGGCTGACGCTGTCGAGCGCCGTGCTCCCGATAAAATCACGCGGGAGCGATCCCAGCGTCCCCCATCCCTCCCACTCGACATCGGCATTGATCGTCCACCGGGGAATGATCTTCGTCGAAATGCCGCCGACGACCTGGGGCGGCAGCTTGATATTGCTGTGAAACCCCGCCGTGGCGAATCCGGTGAGCGACCCCAGTCCCACCGCGCCCGCGCCGTTGATGTCCGCCTGACCTTTGAGCTTGGCTTGAAGCTCGCTCCGGAACTGCAAGCCGGCCGACGTGGTCTCCGTCAGGCGATAGAGCAGTCCGGCATTCCATCCGATCGGGTGCGCGGTGAGGTCATAGCCGCGCAGCTTGGACTCGCCGGTGCCGATGTCGAATTTCTGCTCGAACTCGGCGGCCACGTCTGCATACCGGACTCCGGCGGCCACCGCGAGCTTCTTCGTGGCCTGGAACGCCACGGTGGGATTGATGATGGTGACGCGCAGCTTGGCGTTTGTCGAATCAAACCGGCCCTGCCAGTTGTCCGGCCAGTCGACGACGATGCCGAACGGCGTAAAGACGCCCAGGCCGACGCTGAGCCGCTCGTCCCACTTCTTGAACCGGTGGGTGACGTAAAAGTGCGGCACGAGCGTGAACTGATCCTGGAGTTGCGTGGACTCCCCGGTGGTCCCGCTCCGAAAGACCGTATCCAGGTAGACGACCGCAGTCCCGAGCATCACCTGCGTCCCCGGCAATTGGGTGATGCCGGCAGGGTTATAGAACACGGCCGAGGGATCGTTCGCTTCCCCGGCAAAAGCGTTGGCCTTTCCGGACGCAGCAGCCCCATGTTCTGAGAAAGTCACTCCACCGGCAAAGGCTTCACCGGTTACCATCGCAAACAGAGCGACGGCGGATACGGCGGTTCGTCTCCACATAATCTTCCCCCGTAGTAAGTCTCCTTAGAGGGCGTTCACTATCGTCGCATGCCGAAAAAAAGTCAATATGCGGCCGGCCCTCTTCCGGTTATCGCAACAGATAATCGCGCGCATCCGTTTGGATACATCCGCGCAGACAGGGCACCGTGTTTCCCCCGGCCGGTTCGGCATCGCGACTCGACAATCCAGCGATAAGTCAGCGAGTTTCCGCGGAAAGTCCTGGACGCCCCGCCCTCTTCTTACAACATGGCACAGCGGTTGCTCATACCCCTGCACAAGTCACAGCGAATCGGTCGGTGGATGAAAAATGAAAGGAGGTGAGGACAATGGCGTGGGGAATCTTCATGACGTTCATGACACTGTTCGGGATAATGGGGCTGGCGATTATGGACGCCACGACGCCGGAAGGGGCTGCTCATCACTCTTCCGATCACGTGGCCCAGGAGGGCTCGGCGCATGAGAAACCAGAACTGCCGAAGGCGGCGTAGGCCGACGTTAAACGTGCAAACGTTAAACGTTCAACGGGAACAAACGATTAACGAATAACGATTAACGTTGAACGAAGCAACAAGGAGAACGTCATGCCGTTCGGAATGCATACCAAGGACACGCCCGGCAGGGGCCGGATCATGATTGTGGACGACGAGGAATCGATCAGAAAAGCGCTTCGCCTGACCCTGACGAAGGCCGGCTACGACGTGGTGGAAGCCGACGATGGAGCGAAAGGCATCGACATGATCGGCGCGGACGACAACCCGCTCATGGTGGACGTCGTTATCTGCGACATCCGCATGCCCAAGATCAACGGGCTGGAAGCGATCGCCTATTTCCGCCAGCAGTACCCGTCCGTCCCCGTGATCGTGCTCACGGGGTACCCGGACATCCAGTTGGCGACGGACCTGCTCAAGCAAGGCGTGGTGGATTACCTCGTGAAGCCGGTGGAACGGGACAATCTGGTGGGATGCGTGGAGCGGGCCATGGAGCGTCGCACAGCCCTTGTGCATCACCACTGAGAGTCCTAGAGCCTACAGCCGGCCGGCCCGGAGGTACAGCTTGTCGAAGAGGAGCAGGTACGCCCACGCAACGGCGGCGGCGACGGCGCTCCACACGATCGCCAACGGGGCTAAGGGGAGGCGCTTGAACCGTGAGACAAGTGACGCAAGGCTCCACACGCCTTTCCAAATCCCCGCCAGGTTCCGGCGCAACAGATAGGCCTTGAAACGCTCCCAGAGCCTGGATACGCCAAGCGCTCCGGCGAGGACGAGGAGCAGCAGGGGCACATGGAGCGGGAGGTCGAAGAGGTCTCCCACAGGCAGGATCGGGAACTCCAGCACGCTTTTCAGTTGCGGACTGAGCGCGGCGAGCTTCTCCGCGAACGGCACGAAGAAGGCGACGGTGATGGGTTCCTCGGTTCCGAACAGCCGGAGCGGCCAGACCAGAATTTCGTTCAGGGTGACCAGCGGAATCAACAACCACCCCGCCAGCATCAACCCGCCCGCCAGCAGCCAGGCCAGCCCGGCCCATGCATTGCCCATGGCAAACACTTTGAACAAGCGCCCGGCGCCGATCGCCAGGTGGCGCTGAAGGTCGGGGCTGGCCAGCAGCGGCTGAACGGCGCCGAACCGCCAACGATCGGGTGACTCCGGCACGCGAGCCGGGACGCAGGACGGGAAGGTCTCGGGCGTCACGGCATGCGCGGCCAGGTAATACCCATGGTACATGACCGCGAACGCCTCCCGGTCGGTGAAGGAGTCCAGATCGGTCCGGAGCTCGGAAACCTCGCGACTCCACCCAAGCGCGGGCATGCCGCCGGGAGTGGGCGCGTACTCGCTCTTGAGGTGAAAGAACGCGCTCTCCTCGACACGGAAGCGACGCCGGAGGTGTTCGACGGCCCCCTGCTGGGCGAGTGTCGGCGGGGGCGGCGGGAGGAGCTCTGTACCCAGCCGGATGGCATTGAGGTCTGCGGTGGCGGCATGCCGTTCCAGGAGCAGATTCATCTCATCCACACGGATCTTCTCCATGAGCGCATCGTTGGCGCGCGGGATGACGCCGAAGACCTTGCCGGAGGCGTCCCGTTCGAAGATGAGCTGGCCCGAGGCGTCGCTGCAGATGATGTGCGTGCATTCTTCCTCGAACAGGGCCGTGAGGCCCTGGTTGTCGTACACGCCCCCGTCCACCAATCGAACGGCTTCGACGGTCCGATCATCATAGAGATTCCGGAAGACCAGCGGCTGAAAGATTCCCGGCACGGCGGCCGAGGAACCGACGGCTTGCTCCAGCTTGATCTCGTCCAGATCGTTGTCGCAGGTATCGGTCACGCGGCCGGCCATCCGGACCCAGTACAGCAGATCGAAGAGAGCCGCGGGGGAAAACGGCGCCTTGCCGGTGAACCGGAACTGGGCCAGGAGCGCCCGGAGCAGCTTGGGCTCGTCCACGACTTCAGTCAGCGCGGCGTCCAGGACGCCCCCGGCGCCGGACGCCTCAGATTGCGTGGCAGCGTCCCAGGCCATATCCTTGAGCTTCGACAGAGCCTGAAGCGGGAGGGGCAGCAGCCGGCTTCCCCCGAGCCCCAACAGCATAACTCCGATCGGCCCCCCCTGCGCGAGGCTCCCGGCCGCTGCGCCCGCGGCCAACTGCGCCGCCTCCGGCGAAAAACCCGCCGGCACAGGCAGGGCCCGGTCGGCCAGCCACCGGCGCAGCGCGACGATGCGAGAGACCTCATCGAACCGGATATACCCGAGGTCCGGATCGCCGATCTCGCTCGCCGTGAAGCGAAAGTTCTTGCCCGTGTTCAACGTCGTAGCATTGACGATCAGCATGGGGATCTTGTACGGATGCGCGGCGTTGTACGCGTCACGCGACGGGCACCAGGGCGGCGTGATCTTGATGTCCCGCAGGGGAATAGCCAACTGATATTCGCCGGTGCAGCGCTCCCACACTGTGCGGTAGAAATAGCGGTTGTAGAGCTCGGCCATACGCTCGGTGCGGGAGTAGTCCGTGAGCCCCATGCGGATGTTTTCGAGAGGATTGGTCAGCACATGCATGCGCGGGTTCTTCTGGACGCCCGCCAGAAAATCTTCTTCCAGCCGGCCGACAAGAGCGACGAAATCGGCCGCGGACAGCGGTGCCGGGGCGGAGGGCGCCGGTGGCGGAGCGGCGGGCGTTTCCAGCAGATCCTTGAGCATCAGGTAGTACATCGCTCCGACGATGGAGCCACCGGAGACGGTCGACAGGACCTCCACTTTCCCCAGGAGGTCCAATTCCGCCAACCGGGCCATCACGCCGATGTGGAAGAGCGAGGCGCGAAATCCGCCGCCGGAGAGAGCGAGCCCGAGCTTCATCGGCAGGATCTCCTAATGATCCATCCGGTTGATGACCAGGCCGGTGAGGGGCTTGGGATAGAAGTAGGTGGACTTGTGCGGCATGCGGTCGCCGGCGCGGGCGACGTCCTTGACCTCCGTGATCTTGGGGGGATTGAGCAGCACCGCCAATTCGCCTTCGCCGCGCGCCATCGCGGCCAGCACGTCCTCTTCATCCTTGATGTAGACCAGGCGCTCCTCGTCCTTCGGCTCCATGCGCAGGGCTTCGCGGAACACCATCTGCTGGAGGATCGAGACATCGAGCCGCTCGCGGGCGGACGGGCCCAGCTTCGCCAGGCCGGTCGCATTGAGGGTCAGCACCTCGTACCGGGACTCCCCGCGCACGATGAGCCCCATGACGTGCGCGTTGGAGGAGCGCGCCGCATGCAGCGCGCCCAAAAATTTCGCCCGAGCAGGCGACTCGGTCCCCGCCGTGAAGGGGATCGTCTCCATGGTAAACGTCTTCGCCAGCCGTTGACGGAATTCAGGCACAGGGCACGGCAGCGGACCGGGCAGCATGCGGTGCGTCGGGAGAATGGTCAGGCCCGGATCGTCGAGGTTCGAGAAGTACATCAGGACCCAGTCGGAAGGCAGCGGACCCTTGTCGCCTGACGCCTGGCGCTGCGCGTTCCGGTACCGCAGCGCCGACTCATACCGGTGGTGCCCGTCCGCGATGAACAGCGGCAGGGGCTTCATGGCCGTCACGACCCGGTCGAGCGCCTGCGGGTCGCCGACGGTCCAGAGCAGGTGCCGGACCCCGTCGGCGTCCGTCACGGCGAACCGCGGGCGCCCCCGCTCGACCGTCCGCTCCAGGGTCCGGATGATGGCGCCCTCGGCATCGGAATAGAGCGAGAAGATGGGGCTGAAGTTGCTCCGGCAGGTCTCCAGAAGCCGATAGCGGTCGTCCTTCGCGGCGGCGCGGGTGTTCTCGTGCGGGAAGATGCGGCCGGTGCCGAACTCTTCCAGCTTGACCAGCGAGAGGAACCCGCGCATGGTCCTAGTCTGACTGCCGCGCAGGCGGTATTCGACCGCGTACAAGTACATCGCCGGACGGTCGTCACGGCGGAGGAGCCCGTCACGCAACCACTCCCGCAGGAAGCGTTGGGCCCGGGTGTAGCGGTTCTCCTCCGGGCCGTCGTTGGGATGCTCCTGGCCCAGCTCCAGGCGGATGATGTTGCCGGGGTGGCGGGCGTAGAGCGCCGCCTGCTCCGCCGGCCCGATCACGTCGTACGGCGGAGCCACCACGGACGTGACGTCGCCCACCTTGGCCGGATCGTAGAGGACACCGCGAAAGGGTACTATCTCAGCCATGTAGGACTCCTCGTGAATCGTTAAACGTTATTCGTTAATCGTGAAGATTCCGACTGTTGAACGTTTCACGTTTAACGATTAACGTCATTAAAAGTACCGCTCGACCACAAACCGATACAGCTCGACGTGCTCCAGTTCGCCGATCCCCCCCTTCTTGCGCGCGACCGAGAGCTGCTCTTCCACCGAGGCGATCCCCTCGATATCGGGAAGCAGCAGCCCGCGCCTGGCACCGGACCTTACGATGAGACCGTACCGCCGCACATCCAAGTCCTCGGGACCGGCCACGCGCTCCGGCGCGGCCAGGATGTCCACGGACACCTTCAACTCCACAAGTTCCTCTTCCGCGACGGGCCGGAACCGCGGATCCTTCGAGGCCGCGCTGATGGCGTTCTCGACGATCTCCACGGCGAGATTGTCCCGTTGCGGCTCGATCGTGCCGATGCAGCCGCGCAATTCGCCCCGCTTCTTCAGCGACACAAAGGCGCCCGCCCGCCGGCGCAAGTCCGGAAACCGCTCGAACAGGTTCTCAGGCGGAGTGAGAAACTGAAACTCCCGGACATAGGCGGCGATGGCATCGACCGCGAGTTGCACGAAGGGATGAAAGGGGGAAGGGGGGCCGCCGGCCATAAACCCAACAGCCGTCAATGATCGCGCGACACCATGTAGTCTGCGACCACGTGCAGGGCCCGCTTGTGCAGGGAGTCCTCGAGCAGGTCGAGGTGCACCTTCGCGGCCCGCACGAACCCGCGGGCCGTGTCCATGGCATAGTCGATCGAGCCGTAGCGCTCCATCAGCGACACGACCCACGCCAGCCCGCCGTTGCCGTCGGGTTTCTTCTCCATGACCTCCGCCAGCCGCGCCCGCTCTTCGTCGGTGCAGTGCGTTCGCAGGTGCAGGAGGGGCAGCGTCACCTGGCCCTCGCCCAGGTCCTTGCCGAGCGATTTGCCGAGCGATTCCCGCGGCGCGGCGTAATCGAGCGTATCGTCCGCCACCTGGAACGCCACGCCGATCGCCTGGCCGAACTGGAACAGGGCGTCGCGCAGCGCGGGATCGGCGTCCGCCACCACCGCGCCCATCCGGCAGGCCGCGGCGATCAGCGACCCGGTCTTGTGCTCGACGATCTTCAGGTATTCCCCCTCGGTGATCGAGGCGTCGTCCTTGTAGGACAGCTGCATCAACTCCCCCTCGGCCATCTTCCGGCAGGCCTCCGAGAGACATTCGTTCACGTCCTGGCTGCGGAATCCCACGATCCGGCAGATCGCCTTGGAATAGAGGTAGTCGCCGACGAGAATCGCCACCTGGTTGCCCCACAGGCCGCCGGCGGTCTTCCGCCCGCGCCGCAAATCGGCATGGTCCACGACGTCGTCGTGCAGCAGCGTGGCCGTGTGGATGTACTCGATCAGGCTGGCCAGCAGCACGTCGTCCCGCCCGGCGTACCCGGCCGCGCGGGCGCTCAGGATCAGGAGGAGGGGGCGGATCCGCTTGCCGCCGCTGTTGAGGATGTGGGCCGAGACGGTGTTGACCAGCGCGACCTTGGAATCCAGGTTTTGACGGATCTGGTCCTCGACGGCGGAGAGCTCCCCGCGATAGTATTCCCAGACATCGCTCATGCCCGCGATGGCGCATGTGTCCGCACGATCAGGCATGAGCGGATACTAGGTAAGCGCCGGTGGTTTGTCAAGCGCCTCTGTTCGATGCTACGCTCGACGCCCATGTGGCCGTTTCTGAACGTATGGCTGCACATCCTCGCCGCGGTGATCTGGGTCGGCGGCATGCTCTTTTTGTCCCTGATCGCCGTGCCCGTCCTGCGCCATGTCGACTCGCCTCTGCTCCGGACGGACCTGTTCCGCGCAATGGCCCGGCGGTTCAGGCGGTTGGTCTGGATCTGCATCGCCGTCCTGATTCCGACGGGGATCGTGAACGTGCTGTATTACGGGAACCGCGCCGCCGGGTCTCCCTATATGACAGTGCTGCACATCAAGCTCGGGCTGGTCGTCTTCCTGGTCATCATGGGCCTGTTCCACGACTTCGTGATCGGCCCGCGCGCAGCGCGCGCGATGTCCCGTGACGGGCTGCCTCCGACCGGCACCGATCTGTTGATGGTGAGGCTGGCCCCCTGGGTGGGACGGTTCAACCTGCTCCTGGGGATCGTCATCCTGCTGCTCGCGGCGGCCCTGACCCGGAGCCACTGAATGCAACCCTCCAGAGCACGCGGGCGCTGGGGCAATAGAAACCTTGTCACACGGCTTCGATTTGCTCCTTGATCTTGGCGGCGAGCCAGGAGCGGAGAAGCGTCTGATAGGGTATCGCCTGTCGAGTGGCGATCTTCTTGATCGCGATCACGTACAGGGGATCGAGCTTGAGCGAAATATTTTCGAGGCGCCGATGCCGCTTGCCGGTCAGGATTGCTTCGCGGAGGTCTGTGGCCAAGCTGATCTGGATCGGTTCGTCCTCAAGAATCTCATCCAAGACACCATGCTTGTCGTAATAGAGCGCTTCCGAGAGACGCTTCCTGGATTTGCCCGTGCCTGTTTTCATGGTTTTCCTCCTTGACGCCTGCGGTAATACCGTCGTTCGGCGTCGCTCATGTCCCATCCCGTGATCACCCGCGCGAGACGGCGTGGTTTGAGTTCGAAGACGACCACGAGATACCGGCCGGCCATCGTCGGCCCGAAAACGGCATAATGACCCCGCTTCGTTTTCCTGTAAGCCGGCCGAACGGCAAAGACTTCTTCCGCTTCGACAGGCGTGACGCCGTGGCGCAGCTCAATATGGACCAGGTTCCCTTCGTCCCACTCAAAGCCGTATATTCGCATCCGCGCCGCCGTCGAAAGTAATGCATTGTATTACCACGACTCATGGGGGGCCGTCAATTCACCGCAGTTTTTCGATTCCAGCGGCATTGACCCGCAGCCCTTGACCCGTAGGGGCAGGCCCCCGTGCCTGCCCTGTTTCCCGCAGGGCCACGATTCATCACGCCCTGCTCGCTTGACACATTCCATGAAATTCCAACATAATTGGTAAGAAAGTAAGACTTGCGAGGTTGAACCATGCGCATCACGGAAAAAGGGCAGGTGACCATTCCCATCACGCTTCGGCGACGCTACGGGCTTCAGCGGAACGTGGAAGTCGAATTTGTGGCCGACAAGGACGGCATTCGGATCAAGAAGCGGGGTGCGGGGGCGGCCAATCCTTTCCATGCGCTCCGAGGGAAGGGCAGAAAGCGCCTGGACGTGGATCGCTACATCGAGTCCGTCCGAGGGCGATGATCACCGCTGTCGACACCACGGTGTTGCTCGATGTGCTGGCCGATGACCCGAAGCACGCCGATCGCTCTGAAGCGCTGCTCGCGCAGGCGGACGAGCAAGGCAGCCTCATTATTTCCCCGGCCGTCTACGCGGAACTCGTTCCCCAGGCGCGCGACCGCGAAGAACTCGACGGGTGGCTGCATCAAACCGGAATTCGCGTCGTGCCGTTCTCGGCGGACCACGGCTATACAGCGGGAGCCGCTCATGCGGCGTATCGAAAAGCCGGCGGCAAACGCAAGCGCATCCTGGCGGATTTTCTCATCGGCGCCCACGCGCTGCACGAAGCGAACCGGTTGCTCACCCGCGACCGGGGCTTCTACCGGCGGTACTTTTCAGGACTGGAGATTCTTCCGTAGTCCCATCGACCTACAGGGCGGAATCATCATTAGCCCTACCCCTCCAAACCTATGATCCAGCCTGTGTTTTCCGGCTTTCCAGCGCGACGATTCGCTTGACACGTCCGCGCCCCCTCAAGTAGGATGCAACCATTCGTAACGGCTTGTCGAGCAAAGGAATTCCGTCCATGGATGGTGACATGCGCATACCCGGTCTGCCCCCCAAACAAGGCCTCTACGATCCCCGCTACGAGAAGGACGGCTGCGGCATCGGCTTCGTCGCCAACATCAAGGGCGTCAAGTCGCACGACATCGTCCGCAAGGGGCTCCAGGTCCTCGACAATCTGTTCCACCGCGGCGCCCAGGGGTGCGACCCCTGCACCGGCGACGGCGCGGGCATCCTGCTCCAGGTCCCGCATGAGTTCCTGAAACGCGCCTGCGCCGATGTCGGCGTGAAGCTGCCGAACGCCGGCGAGTACGGCGTCGGCATGGTGTTCCTGCCGCGCGACGCCGCTGCGCGCAAGCACTGCGAAACGCTCTTCGCAAAAGTCATCGAGGAGGAGGGCACGCGGCTCCTGGGCTGGCGCGACGTGCCGGTCAAGAGCGACGCGATCGGGACACAGGCGCGCCGGACGGAGCCGGCCATCCGGCAGGTCTTCGTCGCCCGCGACATGCTCAACGAGGGGCAGTTCGAGCGCAAACTCTACGTCATCCGCAAGCGCGTGGAGAACGCCATCCGCGAATCCGCCATCGAGGGCCGGGAGTACTTCTACCTCCCGAGCATGTCCGGCAACACGCTCATCTACAAGGGCCTGCTGCTGCCGGATCAGATCACGCAGTACTACCCGGATCTGACCGACTCGAGCGTGGTCAGCGCGCTGGCGATGATTCACTCGCGGTTCAGCACGAACACCTTCCCGACCTGGCCGCTGGCGCACCCCTACCGCTACATCTGCCACAACGGCGAGATCAACACGCTCAAGGGCAACGTGAACTGGATGCGGGCGCGTCAGGGCCGCCTCGAGTCGGATCTGTTCGGCGACGACATTCCCAAGCTCTTCCCCATCGTGTACGAGCACCAGAGTGACTCGGCCTGCCTGGACAACGCGCTGGAGTTCCTGGTGATGGGCGGCCGCTCGCTCGCGCACGCGATGATGATGCTGATCCCCGAACCGTGGGTCGGGAACCCGCAGATGGACCTGGACCGACGCGGCTTCTACGAGTACCACGCCGCCATGATGGAGCCGTGGGACGGCCCGGCGGCCGTGTGCATCACCGACGGGAAGCAGATCGGCGCGACGCTCGACCGCAACGGCCTGCGCCCCTGCCGCTATCAAGTCACCACCGACGACCTTGTGGTGCTCGCCTCCGAAGCCGGCGTGCTGCCCTACGACGCCAGGGACATCCGCCAGAAGGGCCGCCTGCAGCCGGGCCGCATGTTCCTCGTGGACACCGCACAGGGCCGCATCATCGACGACGAGGAGATCAAGGCCGACATCGTGGGCCGCAAACCCTACCGGGCGTGGGTGACCCAGTACCGCATCTCGCTGGACGAGCTGCCGGAGCCGCTGAACGTGCCCCAGCCGGACCACCCAACGATCCGCCAGCGCCAGCAGGCGTTCGGGTACACGGTGGAAGAATTGAAGATGGTCATCACGCCGATGGTCGTCAACGGCGAGGAGCCGGTCTCCTCCATGGGCACCGATACGCCCATCGCCGTGCTGTCCGAGCGGCCGCAGCTCCTCTTCAAGTACTTCAAGCAGCTGTTCGCGCAGGTGACGAACCCGCCGATCGATCCGATCCGCGAGCAACTGGTCATGTCGCTGGTCACGAACATCGGCCCCAAGCCGAACGTGATGGACGAGACCCCGGAAGCCTGCCGCCGGATCAAGGTCCAGCAGCCCATTTTGACCAACGCGGAACTGGAGAAGATCCGCTTGATCGCCGACCCGCACTTCAAGAGCAAGACCCTGCGGATGCTCTTCCGCACGGCGGAGGGGCCGGAGGGGTTGGGCGCGGCCGTGGACGATCTCTGCCAGCAGGCCTCGCAGGCGATCAAGGACGGCTACAAGTTCCTGATCCTAAGCGACCGGGGCGTGAACGACGAGTGGGCACCGATCCCCAGCCTGCTGGGCATCGCGGCGATCCACCACCACCTCGTGCGCGAGTGCGCCCGCACGGAAGTCGGGCTGATCCTGGAGACCGGCGAGCCGCGCGATGTGCATCACTTCGCCTGCCTCATCGGCTACGGCGCCGGCACGATCAATCCCTATCTCGTGTTCGAGACGCTCGTGGACATGGAGCGGGACGGCTACCTGCCGGAAGGCCTCGACGCCGCGACGGCCGAGTCCAAGTTCATCAAAGCCATCAACAAGGGCCTGCTGAAGATCTTCTCCAAGATGGGCATCTCCACCGTCCAGTCCTACTGCGGCGCGCAGATCTTCGAAGCCATCGGCCTCAACCATAAGCTCGTGGACGGCTACTTCACCGGCACCGCCTCCCGCATCGAGGGCATCGGCATGCGCGAGATCGGCGAGGAGACGTTGCGCCGTCACCACCTGGCCTACGCGCCGGCCCCGATCCGGCAGCTCGATTTCGGCGGCGAGGTCCATTATCGCGTCCAGGGCGAGCACCACAACTGGAACCCGGAGACGATCTACCGGCTCCAGCACGCCACGCGGGCCAACAGCTCCACGACCTATAAGGAGTTCGCGGCATTGGTCAACGACGAGAGCAGGCGCCGGTCGAACATCCGGGGCCTGCTGGAGATCAAGACCCTGCCGGCGCCCATCCCGCTGGAGGACGTCGAGCCGGCGAAGGAGATCGTCAAGCGCTTCACGACCGGCGCCATGTCCTTCGGCGCGATCAGCAAGGAGGCCCACGAAACGCTGGCCATCGCCATGAACCGCATCGGCGGCAAGAGCAACACTGGCGAGGGCGGCGAGGACCCAGAGCGGTTCGTGTTGCTTCCCAACGGCGACTCCAAGAACAGCGCGATCAAGCAGGTGGCCTCCGCGCGGTTCGGCGTCACCACGGACTACCTGGTCCACGCCAGGGAACTGCAGATCAAGATGGCCCAGGGCGCCAAGCCCGGCGAAGGCGGGCAGTTGCCCGGCCACAAGGTCGATGAGACCATCGCCCGGCTGCGGTACTCGACGCCGGGCGTCCAGCTCATCTCGCCGCCGCCGCACCACGACATCTATTCGATCGAGGACCTGGCGCAATTGATCTACGACCTGAAGAACTCCAACCCCGATGCGGACATCTCCGTCAAACTAGTCGCGGAAGTGGGCGTCGGGACCGTCGCCGCCGGCGTGTCCAAGGCCAAGGCCGACAAGGTGCTGATCAGCGGGGATTCGGGCGGGACCGGCGCCTCGCCGCTTTCCTCCATCAAGTACGGCGGCATCCCCTGGGAATTGGGCCTGGCCGAAACGCAGCAGACCCTGGTCCTGAACAACCTACGCGGCCGCATCAAGGTGGAGACCGACGGGCAGATGAAGACCGGCCGTGACGTCATCGTCGCCGCGCTGCTGGGCGCCGAGGAATTCGGCTTCTCCACGGCCCCTCTGATCGTCGAAGGCTGCATCATGATGCGCAAGTGCCACCTCAACACGTGCCCGGTCGGCATCGCGACCCACGATCCGGTGCTCCGCGCGAAGTTCACCGGCCAGCCCGAGCACGTCGTGAACTACTTCTTCTTCGTGGCCGAGGAAGTGCGCGAGTGGATGGCGAAGATGGGGTTCCGCAAGTTCGAGGAGATGATCGGCCGCACGGACAAGCTCCGGGCCCAGAAGGCCATCGACCACTGGAAGGCGAAAGGGCTGGATCTCTCCGCCATCCTGGCCCAGCCGCAGGCCGGGCCGGAAGTCGCCCGATTCTGTGTCGAGAAGCAGGACCACGGGCTGGACCGGGCCATCGATTGGAAGCTCATCGAGCTCTGCAAGCCGGCCATCGAACGCAAAGAGCCGGTGAAGCAGGACCTGCCCATCCGAAACGTGAACCGGACCGTCGGGACCATCCTCTCCAGCGCGATCGCCAAGAAGTACCGTCTCGAAGGCCTGCCGCCCGATACGATCCACATCCAATTTACTGGATCGGCGGGCCAGTCCTTCGGCGCGTTCCTCGCCCGCGGCGTGACACTGGAGCTCGAAGGCGAGTCCAACGATTATCTGGGCAAGGGCCTGTGCGGCGGGCGGATCATCGTCTATCCGCCGAAGGGCAGCACGTTTGTGCCCGAAGAGACCATCCTCATCGGCAACACTTCCCTGTACGGAGCCACGCAGGGCGAGTGCTACTTCTATGGGACGGCGGGCGAGCGGTTCGCCGTCCGGAACAGCGGCGCGCGGGCCGTCATCGAGGGGACCGGTGACCACGGCTGCGAGTACATGACCGGCGGCGTGGTCGTGGTGCTCGGCCGGACCGGACGGAACTTCGCGGCCGGGATGTCCGGCGGTGTCGCCTTCATCCTGAACGAGGACGGCAAGTTCGAGTCGCGCTGCAACATGGGCATGGTGGAGCTGGAGAAGGTCGTCGCCCCGGAAGATAAGCAGCTCCTGCGCGACATGATCGAGGCGCACCTCACGTACACCGGCAGCTGCAAGGCGAAGACCGTCCTCGATGCCTGGGAGACGATGCTGCCGAAGTTCGTGAAGATCATGCCGGTGGATTACAAGCGGGTCCTGGCGGAACGCAAGGCAGCCGCCGCGAAGGAGCAGGCGCAGAAGGAGAAGGAGTTGGTGTCCCATGGCTGATCCGAAGGGCTTCATGAAGTACGCCCGGGAAGGGCCCAAGCGCCGGCCGGTGGAGCTGCGCGTCCAGGACTGGAAGGAGTTTTACGAGCCGATTCCCGAGGACAAGCTCAAGGCACAGGGCGCGCGCTGCATGGACTGCGGCGTGCCGTTCTGCCAGAGCCACAATGGTTGCCCCGTGGTGAACCTGATCCCCGAGTGGAACGACCTCGTGCACCGCGGCCGCTGGAAAGACGCCCTCAAGGCCCTGCACACCACCAACAATTTTCCGGAATTCACGGGGCGCCTTTGCCCGGCGCCCTGCGAGTCGGCCTGCGTGCTGGGGATCAACAGCGATCCCGTCTCAATCCGCGTCATAGAGTGGAACATCATCGACAGGGGCTTCGACGAAGGCTGGGTCGAGCCCGTGCTCCCGGTCCGGCGCACCGGCAAGACCGTGGCCGTCATCGGCTCAGGGCCGGCCGGCCTCGCCGCCGCCCAGCAACTGGCGCGGGCGGGCCACAGCGTGACCGTCCTCGAAAAGGCGGATCGCATCGGGGGGCTTCTGCGCTACGGCATCCCCGACTTCAAGATGGAGAAGTGGGTCGTTGACCGGCGGCTGGACCAGATGAAGGCCGAGGGCGTGGAGTTCAAGGCCGGCGTCCACGTCGGCGTGGACATCAGCGGGGAAGAACTGCGCCGCCGGTTCGACGCCGTCTGCCTCGCCATGGGCGCCGAACAGGCGCGGGACCTGCCCATCCCAGGGCGCGAGCTGAAGGGCATCCACTTCGCAATGGACTATCTCACCCAGCAGAACAAGCGCAACGCCGGGGACGCCATCACCGCGGAGCCGATCACGGCCAAGGGCAAGCGCGTCGTCATCATCGGCGGCGGCGACACCGGCTCGGACTGCCTGGGCACCACGCACCGGCAGGACTGCAGCGAAGTCCACCAGTTCGAACTGCTCCCCGAGCCTCCGCCCGCGCGCGCCGACTCCACGCCCTGGCCGCTCTGGCCGATGCAGCTTCGCACGTCGCACGCGCACGAGGAGGGCTGCGACCGCCAGTGGAGCGTCTCGACGACGAAGTTCACGGGTCACAACGGCCACGTCACCAAGCTGCACGCGCACCGGGTCGCGTTCGAGAACGGCAAGTTCACGCCCGTTCCCGGCACCGGCTTCGAGATGGAGGCGGACCTGGTCCTGCTGGCGATGGGCTTCACCGGCCCGGTGAAGAACGGCCTGCTGGACGGCCTGGGCGTCAAATACGACGCGCGCGGGAACGTCGCCGTGGACGAGCGTTTCATGTCCAGCGTGGAGGGTGTTTTCGCCGGCGGCGACGTGCGGCGCGGCCAGTCCCTCATCGTGTGGGCCATCGCCGAGGGCCGCAAGATGGCCGCGGCGGTCGACCAGTATCTGCTCGCCGGCAAGTCGGCCAAGGCCGTCGCCTAGCGTCTCCGGAAAAGGTCTATGCCCCCGGCAGGTATTCGACGAGCCGGGCAAGTATTTTCTTGATGCGCATACTCAAGACACGGGCGAATTTTTTATAGATCTTCAGGCCCAACTCCGGGTGTTCATCCAACAGGCGATGCAATTCCTTATGGCCCAGCTCCAAAGCCTTGAAGGAGGAATTCGCCACCACGGTCGCGGAGGCGGGCGTGTTCTTGAAAAACGTCACCTCCCCTAGGAGGTCGTCCTTCTTGACCTGATCGATCTGGACGAGTTTTCCATCGGCCTTTGCCTTCTTGATGGTGGCGTCTCCGGAGAGAAGTATATACACGTTCTGAACGCGCTCGCCCTCTTGGATGATGAAGTCGCCGGCCCTGCCCTCGATCACTTTGCAGAGCGGCGCGATCAAGACAAGCTCGTCCATCGTCAGGTCGGAAAAGAGAGAGACTTCCTCAAGGATCTCCAGTGCCCGCATGCCACGCTCCTTCCGTGCCGGTAGGGGCTGGATTCTATCCTCGCCGTATTGGTAAAGCAAATTACGGGGGTGGTATGATTCAGGAGGCCATGACGCTCCACCCGGTCATCTTGCCGCTCTCACTTGAAGACCAGCGCCTGCGCGGGCGCGAGCGCGTGCTGGCGCAGAGCCGGCGGGCGCGCGAAGCGCTGGCTCTCTGCTGCAAGGCGAGCGGCGTCAGCCTCGGCCCTCTCACGAGGGGCGCGCGCGGCGCTCCCATTCCGTTCGACAACACCCATTGGTCCCTGTCTCACAAATCGCGGTTCGTGGCGGCCGTCGTAGGTCCGACGCCCATCGGCATCGACATCGAGGAGATCAAGCCCCGGAACGAGGAGTTGTATGGCTATGTCGCCGGCGCAGACGAATGGGCGCTGGCCGATCATAACTGGGAAACGTTCTTCCGCTACTGGACGGCGAAGGAAGCGGTGTTGAAGACGGCCGGCGTCGGCCTGGCACACCTCAAGAAGGCCAGGATCCACGCGCTCCTGGGGAAGGACTACCTACTCGTGGACTATGGCTGCCACCTCTGGCCCGTCAAGCACTTCCGTTTTCAGGACCACATCGTCGCGCTCATGCACGACGACCACGAGGTGATCTGGGACCTTCGCTAGAACCCTGCGCCCCTCACGGGATGGCGATCTTGATGTCCCCGCCCTCCACCTTCACGTCGTAGCACGCGACTTTGATCCCGTCCTTGGTCAGGCAGACGCCGGTCTTCACGTTGTACTGCCAGCCGTGCCACGGGCAGGTGACGGTGTCACCCTCCAGTTCGCCTTCGCCCAGCGGGCCGCCGCGGTGCAGGCAGGTGTTGTCGATGACGTGGAACGCGCCGTCCAGGTTGAACACGGCATAGTCCTTGCCGTCGGCGGTGGCCACGATGCCGGCCCCGGCGGCCACATCCGACGTTCCCGCAACTCGTATGTAGGTCGGCATGGCGTCTCCTGGTTATTTGCGTTTGGTTTTCTTTCTTTTCGCCGGCGCGGCTTTTTTTCTCCCGGCCATGGCGTGCCTTTTCTTCTTCGCCGGTTTCCTGGCCGTCTTGCGGGCCGCGCCCGTCTTTTTCTTCGCCGGTTTCTTCTTTTTCTTCGCGGCACTGGCTTTCTTCTGCGCCGGCCGGGGCGCGGCTTTCGGAGGGGGCGGCGGCGCTGCACGTTGCGCTACCGGCCGGGCGGCCGCGTCCGCCAGATCCGCCAGGCACCCTTCGAGCACCTGCCGGCGCTGCTCGATGCCCTTGTGAAACAGGTCCTGAGTCGCATCCTCCTGGGCAGACTGCGGCATGTTCACGATGGTTTCCGCTTCGCCCATCATGGCCAACTCGTAGGCTTCCCAATGCTTGGTGTCCTCACCGAACCGTTGGAGAATGAGTTGCTCGGTCTCTTCATCGAACTCTTCCAAGGCCGACGAGTCTGCCGCGTGACGGAGCGCTTCCAGTTTTTTGATTTGTTCCGCGAGTTGATCAGGCATGATAAGACCTCCAGATTGATGCGCTCGGACGGCCCCTTTATACGACACCCCTCAGGCAGGGTCAATGTGTCAATGCGAGGGTATGGAGGCTGGGAAGAGGCTCGATCCCGGGAAGGGGCTATTTCCTCTTGAAAATGGCCCCTGTCGGGGCGCGCGAGGCGCCCTGGAATCGTTCAGGAAGCCGGCCGAAACTCCACCTGGCAGAGGTAGTCCGTCAACGCCGTCCGCTCCGGCGGCGTCATCTCATCGTTGAATTTGATGCCGTGCATGCAGCCGTCGCCGGACATTTCGACGTGCACGACCGTCCCTCTAAACTGGAAGTGCCGGAGCAGCCCGCCTGGTGTCATATGCGAAAGCTTGATCTGAACCTTCGCCCCCTTAGGGAGACATTGGGGCAAGTCCAGCGAGATGCCACCCTCGCTCACGTCTTTGAGGTGACCGAGCGCCAAAGACCCGCCGCCGGGGTCGGACAGGACTTCCGCCCAGTCCGTGTCCGGAATTCGATTCGCCGACCGTTGCGTTATCCGCTCATCCGTCATGGCATTCACCTCCCGGCAAAGCTTCCTTGCTAGAGTAGTCTAATACGGACGAAGCCGTTGTGCCACAGTGAAATTTAGCCGGGTTGACCCCTCCGGCCGGGACAGGTATGCTGAAATTCATGGGACCTGCTCGCCGAACCCTGTGGTGCTGCTCCTTTGCGCTCTTCCTGCTCACAGTGCCGGCGTGGGCGCAGGAGCCGGCCAAGCCGGCGCAGCCGAAGGCGGTCGAGGGGGCGCTCGTGGCGGTCGCCCGGCACCTTTCGGCGCCGTACGCATTGTATCTCTACGAGTCCCTAACGGCGCAGGTCCTCTATAACGAGACCATCGTCGAACGCCCGAACTCCCCGAGCGCGCCGTTGGCCAACGACTCTCTGTGGGCACTGGCGATCATCTCGAAATCCATCCTGGTGGAGGGGGGGGACGGACCCTATCTCGACATCCGCCGGGTGCCGCCGTTTTTCGAAGACCTCGCCCGCAGGTACACGAACCCCTCGCACTACTGGCCGGACCGGGAAATCACGAAGGAGACGCGCCGGGAGCAACTGGCGGCTTGGTATGCCCTGTACCTGATGCTGCTGGTCGGAAACGCGACGCAGGACGAGATCGCCAGAAAGCTGAAGGGCGGCGCCTTCGAGCGCGATCCGGGCATGTTGACGCCCGGAGGACCGTCCCTTGTGGACCGGCTCAAGCAGGAAGGGGCGTTGGCCGAGGAAGCTTACACACTCGTGTATATCACAAGAACGGGCCCGGCCGGCGCGGAGTCCCTGACCTTCCCCGCCTATCTGGACCGCTGGAAAAGCAAGATCTACCAAGCGTACGAGGTCCGGTAGGGGCACGGCGCGCCGTGCCACTACGGTGTTGCCACGAACCGGTCCTGCTCGTCCCGTTTTTCCCCAATAGCCTTTCACTGTGGCTGGCTCGGATCGTCGGCGATATCGGGGGCGGCCGGATAGAGCTTCTGCAGCCGCTCGACCAGAGGAAGCGCTTCCGGGGTTGTTGTGCGGGTCGGCTCGCTTGACGGATGGTCCCACGTGAGCTGCGTGATGCCGTGCGCCGACAGCGTGCCGCGGATTATCTCCACCATGGCTTCGAGCGTGACCTCGGTCCATTCGCGCAGATCGAGCACGCGGTCCTCCCTGCGCTCGGGCGGAGGCGTGTCATGGAGCAACGCCCAGCAGCGGTGAAAGATGGTTTGCCGCACGTCCTCCGGCACGTTGAGCGTGGGCAGGTCGGACGTGCACAGGGCCAGCACCATCAGGACGAACTGCAGGTCCGGCAGCCCGGGATTCTCGACGTCCAGCGTCTGCATGGAATGATTATAGTCCAAGCAAGCGAAAAGGAACCATCAGACTTGGGCCGGCAGGGTTTCGGGGAGGCGCTCCTCTTTGCGGGGAAAGCGCTCTTCGAGAATCGTGTAGAGCACGGGTATGAGGAACACCGTGAGCGCGGTGGAGACGGAGAGCCCGCCGATCACGGCGCGGGCCAGCGGCGCGTTGGTCTCGCCGCCGGTGCCGAGTCCCAGCGCCATCGGCAGGAGCCCGAAGACCGTGGCCAGGGACGTCATCAGGATGGGCCGGAGCCGCGTCCGCGCCGCGTTCACGACCGCTTCATGCAGCTCGATCCCCCGGCGGCGGAGCACGTTCGTGTAGTCCACCAGCAGGACGCCGTTCGACACCACGATCCCCAGCATCATGATGATGCCCATGAACGACGTCACCGAGAAGGTGGTGCCGGTCAGGAACAGGATCAAGATGACGCCGGGGAATCCCATCGGGATGGAAAACATGATGATGAAGGGATCGACGAGGGATTTGAACTGGGCGGCCATCACCATGTACACGAGAATCAGCGCCAGGGGCAGGGCCAGAAACACCAGATTCTCGAAGGTCTCCCGTTGCTGCTGGACCTGCCCGGCCAAGCGGACGCCGAACCCCTCCGGGAGCCGCAGGTCGGCGAAGCGCGCCGTCAATTCCTCCGCGACGGATCCGAGGTCACGGCCCACCGGGTTCGCCGTGATGTGCACCACGCGTTGGAAGTACTTGCGGTCGATCTTGACCGGCCCGGAGTTGAGCGTAAGACTCGCGACGTTCTGCAACAGGACCGGCGTCCCGGTCGGCGTGGTCAGGATGATCCGCTCCAGATCGCGCAAGTCCTGCCGATAGGGCTCGGCCAGCCAGGCGCTGATGTAGTACTCGTTCCCGTTCGACGGGTCGGTAAAGATGATCGGATCGGTCTGGCCGTTGCCGTTCAGGGAGAACAGCACGGCGTTGGCGATGTCCGTTTCGCTGATGCCGAGCAGCGCGGCTTTTTCCCGATCCACCGTGACGTTGACCTCCGGGTAATTCTCCTCGCGGCTGATCTGGATGTCGGCCAGCCCCTGCGTCTGGTGCATGATGGCGTCCACCTCGCGGACGACCTGGCGGGCCTTTTCCATGTCGTACCCGTAGATCTCCACATCCACCGGCGCCTGCGAGCCGAAGCTGACGATTCGCTTCACGATCCCGCCGGGGTCGAAGATCGTCAGCACGCCGGGAAACAGCTTGAGCACCTTGGGCCGCACCTCGTTCATGACCTGGATCTGGTTGCGCGTCCGCTTGTCGGGCGACACCAGGTACACCTGCACCACCGCCGTATGCGGGCCCGTGTTGGGATTGAAGAGCGACGACCGCCCCTGTTGCAGCACCCCGACGCTGGAGACCATCGTCTGCAATTCCCCGGGCGGGATCGTCTCGCGGATGACGCGCTCGATTTCGGCCACCTGTTGCTCGGTCTTCTCCACCCGCTGGCCGACCGGCGCGCGCACGATGATCCGGAACTGGCTCTCATCGGTCACGGGAATGAACTCGCTCCCGATCAGCGGCAGCAAGGCCAGGGAGCCGACGAACATCGCGACGATGGACCCGACGAGCGTCCGGCGACGGGCCAACGCCAGGGACAGCAGTTCCTGGTAGCCGACGTCCAGCCGTTCGTACCGGTCGCGGCTCCAGTCCATGATCCGGAGCAGCCAGGCCGGCAACGCGCGATGGGCCTCTACGTCCGGCTTCACGAATTTGTAGCACAGCGCCGGGGTCACGGTCCGGGACACGAAGAAGGAGGTGAACAGGGCGATCGTGATCGTGAACACCAGCGGGATGAACAGGAGCTTGGCGATGCCGACCAGGAAAAAGATCGGCAGGAACACGATGACGGTCGTCACGGTCGAGGCGAAAATCGGCATGGCCACCTCGCGGGCCGCTTCCAGGACCGCCTCCCAGCGGGGCTGGCCCTTGTTCAGGTGCCGCTGGATGTTCTCCAGCTCCACGATCGAGTCGTCCACGAGCCGGCCGATCCCCAGGGCCAGCCCGCCCATCGTCATGATGTTGAGGGTCTGGCCGGTGAAGTAGAGCATGATGAAGGTGACGAGCACGGAGAGCGGAATGGCCACGGAAATGATCAGGGTGCTCGTGACGTTGCGCAGGAACACGAAGATCACGGCGGCGGCGAGCACGGAGCCCTCGAGCGCCTGCTCGATGAGATTCTTGATGGACTGGCGGATGTACACCGACTGATCGAAGGAGACGCCCAGCGTCACGCCCGGCGGAATGCCGACCATCTTCGGCAGCGCCAGCCGGAGCGCGTCCACCACTTCGACCGTGTTGGCGGCGGGCTGCTTGTTCACGCGCAGATAGACGGCGCGCCGTCCGTCCGTCCGCACTATGTTCGTCTGGATGTCCGAGGAGTCGGTCACGGTGCCCAGGTCCTTCACCCGCACCGGCGTGCCTTCCGGAGTGGCTTTCACGATCACGTCGTTGATGGGCGCGACGGTCTTGAACTGCGTGTTCGTGAAGACGTTGTAATCGAGATTGCCGGCCTTGAGATCGCCGGAGGGCAGAATCACATTCGACGCCTTCACCGCCTTGACGACGTCGAGGATCGACAACCCCCGCGCCTGCAGCATGGCGGGGTCCAGGTTGATGTTGATTTGGCGGATCCGCCCCCCCTCGACCGTGGCGGCGGCGACATTGGCCAATTGCTCGACCTGGGGCGCGATCGTGTTGAAGGCCAGGTCGTAGAGCGCCCGCTCATCCATGTTGCCGCCGGAGACGGTCACAAAGGCGACCGGGATGTTGGAAACGTCGAACTTGACGATGAAGGGCTGGAGAATTCCGGGCGGCAGTTGGTTCAGGATCTGGGTGACGCGCTGCATCACTTCCATCTGGCCCACGTTGATGTCGGCGCCCCAGTTGAACCACACCTGCACCGCCCCAATCCCCTGTTTGGAGAACGACTCGACGTGCTCCACGTTCGAGGCGGAGCTGACGGCCTTTTCGATGGGATAGACGACGCTCTGCTCGACATCGATGGGCGGCGCGCCCTTATAGACGACCCCGACGAAGGCGACCGGCACCTGGATTTGGGGAAACAGATCGATGGGCAGGCGCTCGAGGGAGATCGCCCCCAGCACGACCATCGCGAGCGACAGCATGAGGATGCCGATGCGGTTGCGGAGCGCGAGGAGGGTCAGCCACATGCAACTAAAAAGCCGTAAGAGCGGGTCCTGTCGCCTCGCAGCCCAGCCGAGCTGCGCGTTTCGCCGTCGAAGTCCCGGAACCCGGCTGTACGCGCCGCGCTCGGTCTGGGCGCCCGCTCGGCGCCACCCGCTGCAGATGACAGGAGGGTTCTATCATTGTGGGGGCGCTGTCTTGGGTGCGGCGTCCATCGGCGTGGGAGCAACCTTGGCGCCGTCCGTCACCAGGTCTTTTCCGGAAACAATGACCGGCTCGGTGCCCGTCAACCCCTTGAGGACCTCGACCATCTGGCGGTCCTGGATGCCGAGTTCGACCGGCGCTTTCCGGGCCTTGCCCTCCTGCACGACAAAGACGTACTGGTCGGACTCCAGACGGGTGACCGCGTCGATGGGAATCTGCAGCGCATTCGCGTGGGTGCCGGCCACGAGCTCCACCCGGGCGAACATGCCCCCCTTGAGAAACCGGTCGGCATTCCGGATATCCACCTCGACCGTCATGGTCCGCGTATTGCGATTCAAAGCATTCACCACCCGTGTCAGCGCACCGGTGAAGACCCGGTCCGGATACGCATCCGCGCGGAGCTCGGCTCGCTGGCCGACCTTGACCAGCGGCACGTCCTTTTCGACTACATCCAGCAACACGCGCACCGTGCTGATGTCCTGGAGGACCAGGATACCGACGGAGAACGTGGACGTGCTTGCCGACGAGGCGGTGGCATACGCCCCGGAGTCCATGTTCCGTGCGGCGATGTAGCCCGCAAACGGCGCCCGGATGTACGAGTACGTCAGATTGGTCTCGGCCTGCTGGAGCGCCACCTCCATCTGGTGGACCTGCGCCCGCAAGGAATCGATCTGGGCGACGGCCACGTCGTAGGCCGCCTGGGCGTTGTCCGCATCCTGCTGCGAGACATACTGGTCCTTGACGAGCGCCTGCATCCGGTCCAGGTTCAGCTTCGCGTTCTTGATGGTCGCCGCCTGGCTCACCACATTCGCGCGCGCGGCCGCCAGGTTGGCCTTGGCGCGATTCACGGCATGCTGGTAATCGGTATGATCGATCTCCACCAGCAACTGGTCCGCCCGCACGTAATCGCCCTTGTCCACGTAGATCTTCGAGATGTGCCCGTCCACCCGTGTGAAGATGGTGACCTGCTGGTAGGGCTGGATGTCGGCCGTGTAGATGAGGCGGACGTCGAGATCCTTCCGGATGGGCGACATCGTGCCCACCGAAATCACGCGCTCTTTCTTCTCGTTTCCCTTGGACCCGCTGGTGGTGACCCGCCAGGCCACGACGACCAGCAATCCGGCGACAAGAATGAGCACCCACAATGACGGGCGGCGAAGGCTCACACGGTCCTCCGCTTGCGCAGAAGGAGTGCCGCGGCTCGCTCGCCGGTCTCCTTGACATGGATGCCCATCTTCGGATGCGACGGTTCGAAATCCACCGGCAGCCCGTGCGCGCGCAGGCGCTCCGCCACGATGGGGCCGACGGCGGAGACGACAGCCTGGTTCATCGCCTGCCGCAAACGATCCGCGCCGCCTTCCTGTTCGGCCATCTGCATCACATGATCCACCTGCACCGCGTTGGTGAACAGCACGACATCCGCCTCACCGCGCATGATCGCCCGGACCGCGTCGGTCAACGGCCCGGTGTCTTCCGGAAGCATCCATCGGTATACCGGGACACGGGTGACGACCGCCCCACGTTCCCGGATCGCGTCCAGCAGTTCGACGTTCGACACCCCGTATTCCTGCACGGCCACGGGCATCCCCTGCAGCGGCGGGCCCATGCCATCGAGCGCCTTGAGGAGATCGCGCCAGGTGTTCGGCTCCGGCACGGCGATTGTCGGTTGCATCCCGTTCTCGCGCAGCACTGCAAGGGGCTTGGGTCCGCGCACGACCAATATCGTCTTGCCGAGCGCGGCGAGCGTCTGCTCGCGCGGCCAGCGGGTATCCAGCACCTTGAGCATGAAACGGGTGCCGACGCCTGTCAGCAGGATCACCAGGGCGAACTCGCCGGCCATGAGGCGTTCGCCGAAGCTCAGGACGTCGCTGTTTCGCTCCAGCGGGACTTCGCGCATGGACGGAGCGACGAGCGGGCGGCCGCCGTGGCGCTCGATGAGCTGCGCCATTTGCTCCGCCAGACGGCTCTCGAACGCGACCACGCGGAGGCCTCCGAATCCGGCCTGAGCCTGATCGTCGCTCACGGCCACCCTCCATCCCCTTCAATTGACAGCGTCAAGCGAATGCGCCTACGCTACCGACACCGTGCGCCCGTAGCTCAGTTGGATAGAGCGTCGGGCTTCGAACCCGCAGGCCGCAGGTTCAAGTCCTGCCGGGCGCACCACCCTCAACCTTTCACGCAGTCCGCCCTTCATCTCATGATTTGATCTTACTATACGTTGCTTTGTAAGTCGAACACACAGGAAGCATGAAGAAGAGAGGAGAGAGAAAGTTTGGAGCGGGAAACGGGATTTGAACCCGCGACCCTCGCCTTGGCAAGGCGATGCTCTACCACTGAGCTATTCCCGCCCCGATCGCTGAAGAGACCCGCAGTATAAGGGGAATTCGCAAGGCGCGTCAAGGCGCGGCGACGGGGAACTTGTTCCGAATAAGCTGCTCCACCGCCGGGAAATACCGCTGCGGCAGATTCTTGAAGCGGCGGCGGCACTCCAGCACGGCCAGGTCGGCGTTCGGAAACTGGTGCGCCGCCTCCAGCAGGTTGTTGTAGTATTCGCGGATCTTGGACTCGACCCGGCTGTCCTTGGCGCCGGCCACTTCTTCGGCGGCCTCCGCCATCCGTCCTTCATGGGCGACGATCGCCTGGAAGCAGATGCCCTTGAAGCGCGAGGCGACCGTGCCCCGGCTGATCCCGAGCCGCTGGGCGACCGCATCAATCTCAAACCGCACCTCCCGCATGACCTCGAGAAAGGCGCCGTCGCCGGAAATGTCACGCCCCCCCGGCCCCACGATGATCGCCCGGCCCGCCGCATGGGACGGCGCGCTGAGGTTGAGATCGGTCTCGGTGATCACCTGGCCCTCGGCGAACACCACCGCGCGCTCCACGGCGTTGCGGAGATCGCGCACGTTGCCCCGCCATTCCTGGTGGCGCAGCGTCTGCATGGCGCGCTCCGAAAAGCCGACGATCGGCTTCCCCGCCTGCGCGGCGAACTGTTTCAGAAAGTGCTGCGCCAGCAACTCCACATCGCCCGGCCGCTCGCGCAGCGGCGGCAGGGTGACCTGCACGACGTTGAGCCGATAGTACAGATCCTCGCGGAAGCGCTTGGCCGCCACCTCCGCCTCAAGATCGCGGTTGGTCGCGGCGATTATCCGCACATCCACATGGCGCGGCGTCGTGCCCCCCACCCGGTCCACCTCGCCGGCCTGAAGCACCCGGAGCAGCTTCGTCTGGAGATCGAAGGGCAGCTCGCCGATCTCGTCCATGAACAGCGTCCCGTGATCGGCCTGCTCGAACCGTCCCTTCTTGTCCGCGTAGGCGCCGGTGAAGGACCCGCGCACGTGCCCGAACAGCTCGCTCTCGGCCAGCGTCTCGGTAATCGCCGCCATGTTGACCGCGACGAACGGGCCTCCGGACCGCGGGCTCAGTCGATGGAGAGCGCTGGCCAGCAGTTCCTTGCCGGTGCCGGTCTCGCCCGTCAGCAGCACCGGGCTGGACGCCGCCGCGACCTTTTTGATCATCTGGAAGACCTCGAGCACCCGACGGTCGCCGGTGATGAGCCCGTGGGCGGCGCACTCGGCCATGGCGGCTTCCTGATCGTGATGGAGCTGCGCCGGGGACGACACGGCCACAGGGCGGAGATCGTGGAACCGCTGCTCCAGTTCCTCGACCTGCGCGACCAGCCGGTCCCGCTCCACGTGCGCCTTGTGCAGCGCGCCGTCCAACGACTTGAGCTTCGTCTCCATCTCGCGGACCTGGCCCGTGGACCCCAACGCCGCCTCGCGCAACCTCTGCGCTTCGTCGATCGCCTGATCGAACTCCCGGTCGTGGGCGTCCAGGCGGGCGCGACTGGCGGCCAGCGCGGTTTCCGTCTCCCGCATCTGCCTCTCCAGCGCCGCGAGCCGCACCCGCACGGCCGCCCGCTCGTACACGGGCACCACGACCACGGTCCCGAGGAAGGCGACCAGCGGCGCGATGACCGGCAGGACCTGGCCGAAGGCCTTGAACAGGATGAAGGCCACGCTCACATAAACCAGCCCGGCGCCCGCCACCCGCAACAAGGCAAACGTCCACGAGCGGGTCGACACGGCCAGCGCGCCGATGAGTCCCATGAGCACGACCGCCAGGAACGTCCCGAGCGATGAGGGTGGATGCAACCAATGCTCCGTGAAGATCGTATTGAGGGCGTTGGCATGGACGAGGCCGCCCGGCGCGGCCCCGCCAAGGGGAACAGCCTTGAGATCGAACCCGGTCGCCGTCGCCAGAATGAGCACCGTCGCGCCCTTGAACCGCGCCTCGATTTCGCGGCGGCCTTCCGGCGTGGCGGCCAAGGCGAGGACGCTCGAGAACCCGTAATGCGGGAGGAAGGTCTCGGTCCACGGCCCGGCATAGTTGACCAGCATCTGTCCGCGCGCATCGATCGGAATGCGCGCGACACGGCCGGCATCCCCGTTGACCCCGCGCAGTTCCACGTGCCGCCCGGGCGCGATCGAAACCCGGTCGGGCGGCACACCGAGGGCCCCCATGGCCACCCGCAGCGAAAACGCCGGCAGCAGCCGGTCCTGCACCCGTACCACCATCGGCACTCGCCGGATCACGCCGTCGGGGTCCCGGTTGGACGCGATGTGCCCGGTCCCCCTGGCGGCCGCCGCCAGGTCGGCTTCCGGCATGAAGACCCGCCCGGTGGCCAGGAGTTTCCCGGAGTTCGGGCCGGCCTCCCAGGGCAGCCCGGCGGACCCGAGCGTATTGGTCAGCACCGACTGGCCATGCGCCTGCGCGGCCTCGCCGGACTTCTCGACGCCGGCCGGAAAGAGATCCACGCCGATCGGCAGGTACACACTCCGGGATTCAGCCATGGCCTTCATGAAGCGCAGGTCGCCGTCGGACGACGGCACGCTGAACACCACGTCGAAGGCGATCACCTTCGCGCCGGCGTTGGTCAGGATCTCCACCATCAGCGCGTGAACCGCCCGGTCCCAGGGCCAGCGGCCCAGCGTGGCTACGCTGGTGTCGTCGCAGTCGATGAGCACGAGGCGCGGGTCCGTGGGAATGACCTGGCGAAGCCCGAACCGGATGTCGAGGGTCTTGTCTTCCCAGCTCTGAAAGGCCCCGGGCCAGAGCCAGAGCAGCGCCGCCACGAGCAGCCCGCAGGCCGCTCCGGCTGGCAGCAACCGGCGAACGTTGGGACGATCGCCGGCCTCGATCATTTGGTCTTCATCTCGTACACGCCGTCCCAGTCGGCGGGCGGCGGGTCGTTCATGAATTCCTGGGCCCGTTCGAGGTAGAGTTGGGACGGTCCGTCCGTCTTGTCGATCTCAAGCGCCCGGGTGAACGCGGCGGCGGCCACGGACCACTCCCGTCGCTTGTAGGCCTCCAGCCCCTCGTTATACGCCGCCAGGACCTGCAGTTTGAGCTCGGGCAACTCGCCCTTCCGGGCCGCCATCACTTCGTACACGCGCACGCCCTGCTTCTTGCCCTTGACCCGCAGCAGATCCAGTTCCCGCCACTCCACGGCGTCTTTGGTCATCTCGAACGTCCGCTCCGTCATCATGACTTCGGTATGAAACGGCTTGTTGGCGCCTTCGACACGGGAGGCCAGGTTCACGGCGTCCCCCATCACGGTGTACTCCATACGGGCGTCCGAGCCCATGTTGCCGACCAGCACCACACCCGTGTTGACGCCGACCCGCATCGCCAGCTCCGGGCGTCCTTCCTGCTTCCACTTCTCGCGGAGGGGACCCATGGCGGCCTGCATGTCGAGAGCCGTGTGCACCGCGCGGAGCGCGTGGTCCTCCTGCGGCAGCGGGTCGCCGAAAAACCACAGCATGCCGTCGCCGATGAACTTGTCGAGCGTGCCCTGGTGGCCGAATCCGATGCGGGTCATCTCGTTGAAGTATTCCTGGAGGACCTTTTGCAGGACCTCCGGCTCGAAGCCCTCGCAGATCGTGGTAAAGTCGGCCACGTCGGTAAACAGGATCGTGAGCTCCTTGCGCTGCCCGCCCATCAGCCGGGTGGCATCGCTCAGGAGCATCTCGACCACCGCGGGGGCGAAGTACGGAGCGAAGGCCGCGCGGGTCTTTTGTTTTTCCCGCTCGCCGGCGGCATACCGGTACGTCAGCATGCCGGCGCTGGAGAGCACTCCCACCAGCACGACGGGAGCGACCGGAAGAATGCGCCCGAACTCGATGAAGCCGTACCAGGCCCCCGCGATATACCCGCCGATCATGACGATCGCCACAAGCAGATAGATATACGGCTTCAGCCAAAGCGAGAGGAACGCCACGCCGATTGCCATCCCCAGCACCAGCATAATCACGGTGGTCGGCTCCGATTCCGTCAGGAACTGCTGGGTCAGGATGGTATTGATCATGTTCATGTGGACCCCGTTGAGAGGGTAGGCAGACTCCACGGGGACGGTACCGGTATCGCTCGCGCCCGTTGTGGAGGCGGCAAACAGGGCGACGGCGCCCTTGAGGTTTTTCTCCAACTCGGGGCGTTTTTCCGGATCCTCCGCTTCCTCCAACAGCTCGGCGGCGGAGATGTGCATGAACGACTCCTGCCACGTATTGGCAAAATTCACCGTGAGATGGCCATGCTCATCAACCGGAATCCGAAGGTCCCGCTTCGAAGTTGCACCCGGCAAGAGGGCGTCGCGGATGATCACGGCGTTCGGCTCGAGACGCACCTTGGACAAGTCGCTTTCCACGAGATCGACCGCAACCCGGAATGCGATGGCGGGAAACAGGCGATCCTTGACCTGGACGACCAGCGGGTTGCGCCGCACGCCTCCATCGGTATCGGCCGTGCGTGAGATATGGCCAACGCCGCGTGCCACCTGGCCGAAGGCCTCCATGGGCAGAAACCGCGTTTTGGCATAATAGAGCGTAAGCGGGGAATTGGTCGGGGCGGGCGCGGTATGGCGACGCAACAGTTCGGTCGGATACTGCATTTCCCGTTTCAGGTCCGCATCTTCACCCGATTCGGCCTCCATGCTCAGGCTGAGATCCAGGGCGCTGGCGAGATAGACGTTCCCCAGCGCGGCCAGCGCCTGCGAGAACGCGCGATCGTTTTCGTTCTTGGGGTCCTGCTTCGGGTTGGTGGGAAACGGAAAGAGCACGTCGAAGACGACGGCGCGGGCGCCGAGATCCCGGAGCGTGTCGACCACCTGTGCATTGACCGCCCTGGGCCATGGCCATCGGCCCAGGACGCTTACGCTGCTGTCATCGACATTGACGTGGACAAGGCGGGGATCCTGGCGGATCGGGCCCCGGAGCTGATGCATCCGGTCGCTGATCCGGAGATCCAGTTCATTAAGATAGGTGGGAAGCGCTAACTTAACCAGCCCGATCACGCAGGCCGCGGCCAATCCCGCGGCCAACGGCGGAACATACCGGGCAATGTCGGGCCGCTTTACCCGACCTCCCATAGCACCCCTTCATGTGCCCGGACTTGCTGCCCGACCCCAACACGACTGGTGTCCCGGCCGTCGTTATGGGTTCTTGTCGCCACCACTCTTGGACCGGCCCATGGTTCCCATCGTCTCGATCGGCTTCTCGCCCTTCTTGCGGCCCGGCACGCCGATGATGTCGATCGGCTGCTCCGGCTTGTCAGGCTGTTTGCCCAAACTGCGCTGGCCGGCTTTCGCGCCCGGCATGTCGATGTTCTTACGATCGCGCGCGACCTGCAGATCGTCCTTGTTGGACGTGTAGATCGGCACCATCGCGGAGGCCCAGTTGGGATCCTTGGTCTTGTTCCTCAGAATGCCCTGCACTTTCGTGAGATAGACCGTCGCCTCGCTCACCTGGTCCCCCTCGATCAGCGCAGATTCGAACGGCACCGTGCTGGCCATGGCCTTGATGGTCTCCTCACCGAACGGCGCGGAAATCTTGAATTCCGCCGCCGCGCCCTCATCGCCGAACGAATATTTCTGTCCGCCCTGGATGCGGGCCTCGTTGTTGAACACATTGGGGACCAGGTGCACCACTTTGCCCTCGGCCGTGTAGTAATCCAGCTTCAGATAGGCGTCCTTCTCGGACTCGACGTAGATAATGAGCCGCTCACCCTCGACGAAAGGCTCCCCCTCTTTCTTGTTGGTCGCAACCTTCAACCCGAAATTCGAAGAGGCCGGCACGGCCGCCGGATCCTGGATCTTCTTGGCGAGTTCCTTGGCGTTCAGCCGCTGCCTGATGAGCTCGCCGACCTCCTTGGAATTCGGCGTCGCGGTCATCCAGACACAGACCTGGTTGGCCTTCACTTCTTGCTTGGTGATACGCTCGTTGCTGAGTCCGACCCGGCTGGCCGCCGCCACGACTTCCGGTTCCAGGCCGCGGGTGCCGAGCTTGTCGGCGTTTTCCGTGAAGGCTTTGATCTTCTTCAGAGCGGCTTCCCTGGCAAGGGCCAAGGCCTTCTTCTGGGCGGACAGGAGGCTCTCGTCGTCACCCAAGCGGTAACAGGCCGAACCCTGCACCTGGCTGCCATCGGCGGACACGGTCTTGGAAGGCTCGACCGCCAGTTGAGGTCCGGCCAAGGCCTGACCGGACAGAAAGCCGGTCATCAACGCCGTCGCAGCGATTTGTGTGAACGTTGGGTGCCTCATCGAACCCTCCCCGCCTTCTTCGTATTTCATTGTCGTCCTTAGGCAGGCGCTTGTCAATCCTCCGGGACAGTCCTGCCCCTTCATCCCCACTGTAGTTACAGCAAGGCTGATACCAGGCCCGTGCCCCTCTGCGGCGCCGACAGAATTAAGATGTTACTATTTGTAAAATCAGGCGATTGCGAACGGGAGTGGAATGCGACTCCATCACGGGCTCTCGGTGCGTGCGTCGGTCATGCATGGGCTCCCATGCAGGCGCACACTCCCAGGTACTGTCTTGATGTATTTATGAAAATTTTGCCGACGGGGGATCGGCAGGCACGATGAGAACGCCCCGGGTCGAGCCATCAGTCGGCGGTGGGCCGGCCTCACTGAGAGGAACTGAGAACCCAGCCGCATGGGTGTGACCGCCGCCGCCGTACTTCACGGCGATCCTGGCGACATCGACTCCCCCTGCTTGCGATCGCAGGCTGAAGTGGCGTCGTCCGTTGCGGTCATGCCAGATCAAACAGAACGGCCGGCCGGGCGAAAGCTGTTCGCCGATCTGGCTGGTGAGCACCGCGCTTTGCACGCACGGCACCGTCTCCCCCTCGAACCGAACCCGCACCGTATGGCGGATGATCTTCTTCACCAATTCCTGCTCGAACCGAAGGATGGCCCGCCCTTCCTTCTCCAGCACATCCTTGTTCAGGGAATCCCACGACTTGAAATCATACGGATAGGAATTCAACCCGGCGCTGATCTCGCGGCTGCCCGGCAGCTTCCACGCCCACAGGTCCTTGTCCTGCACGTATTGCAGCAGCCAGGGCGCCGCCGTGCCGTGGGCCCACTCCCAGGCCAGCACCGCCCCGCTCTTTTCCAGATCGAAATGGACATACGGCAGGCCGTTCAGTTCCTCTCGTGCCGTGATATGGTGGTCAAGAACCTGGAGCGCCGCCGCCTGTCTGGCCATTTCTTCCAGGACCGGCCGGGGATAACTGAAATCGACGATCACGACCTTACGACCGGCACAGCTGACCGGCGGCGGGTGGCCATGATCGGCAGGAACGAACTCGGCCGCAGGGTATCGCTTCCAAATCGCCCATGCGGCGCCAAACCCATCGGTGCAGTCGGCATGGTAGAGAACCAGATCGGGAACCATGACGCTGTAGCATACCATGACGGCAGAGAGAGAAAAAGAGCGTGGTGAATTGCATGCCGGGCAGCGGTGTGTTAAACAAATTTCATTGTGGCCCAACGCGACCGGGACTGGCCCGGCTACACCCAGTGGTTCTTCTGTCCTGCGTGCAGGTCCTTGTGGACCCCCTGCGAGTCCGGCGTCGCCGCCATCAAGCGCTCTCAGCTCATCACGGCCCCCTTGTCTTCTCCGGCCACACCGCCGCAACCGTGCCCGGTCTGCACCGGAACCCTCGAAGGCAGCACCCACGAACTCTGATTGAGCCCGGCTTTTCGGCTGGACAAGCGAACATTCCCGTATGCTACACTCCGACCATGCAGGTCCTCACGGCGCTCTCAACAGCCACCGGCACAGAAGATGCGCTCGAGGAAGTCTGTCGTGACGTCTCCGCCGGATTGGCGGGCCGGTCGGTCGACCTGGCGTTCGCGTTCTTTTCTCCCGGCCATTCCGACTCGGCCGACCTGATTGTCTCCACGATACGCGAACGGCTCCGCCCCAAAGTCCTGCTGGGCTGCTCGGCTGAAAGCGTGATCGGCGGCGCTCAGGAAGTGGAAGGCCGGCCGGCCCTTTGCCTCTGGGCGGGCCATCTGCCAGGCGCCACGTTCACGCCGTTCCACCTTGAGTACGTGGAAGCGGGCGACGGGATCAGGATCACGGGCTGGCCCGACACGATGCCCGGCCTCGAGCACAACCCCTCGTTCCTGGTCATCGCCGAGCCTTTCACCACCGCGCCGGCCGAGGCTTTTCTGGAAGACCTCGAAACACGCTACCCCGGCGCTTCCGCGATCGGCGGGATGGCCAGCGGCGCGCAGGAACCGGGCGCAAACCGTCTCATCTTCAACGGGACGGTGGTGGACCGCGGGGTGATCGGCGTGGCCGCGACCGGCGCCGTCAGCATCCGGACCATCGTCTCGCAAGGCTGTCGGCCGATCGGCGACCGCCTCATGATCACGCAGGCCGAGCAGAACGTCATCCACGAACTCAGCGGCAAATCGGCGCTCGACCGTCTGCGGGAAGTCTTCGCGCTCCTCTCGCCCGCCGAACAGCGCCAGGCCGAGCGGGCGCTCCATCTGGGCATCGTCATTGACGAGCACAAGGATCAATTCGAACGCGGGGATTTCCTGATCCGAAACCTGGTCGGGGTGGATCAGAAAACCGGCAGCCTGGCGGTGGCCGATTACGTGCGGGTCGGCCAGACCGTGCAGTTCCAGATCCGGGATGGCGCCTCGGCCAGTGAGGACCTGCGCGCGTTGTTGACCGGCGAGCGCGCCGCCCCGAGCGCCGGCGACCCGATCGGTGCCCTGCTCTTCAGCTGCAACGGGCGCGGCCAGCGGTTTTTCCGCACTCCCCATCACGACGTCACGGCCGTGCGTGACCAGATGGGCGGGATTCCGGTGGGGGGCTTCTTCGCCATGGGCGAGATCGGGCCGGTCGGCGGGAACAACTTCCTCCACGGCTACACCGCCAGCATCGCCTTATTCTGCAAAAACGACTGATCCCGCCGCTCCACCCGCTTCCCTTCGGCACTTGACCACCGTCCAGCCCGCGCCGTAGCATACAGGGATCGGGCAACGTTTGATTCGAGACAAGGGGGACACACCATGAGACTCCGTTGGCTCGCATACCTTGGTGTTCTGATCCTGGCGGGCGCCGGCGTGATCACTGCACCAGCGTCGGCCTCACACGTGCGGCAACTCAGCGTGCAGGAAGTGAAGGGCGCGCTCGACAAGGCACACAGCTTGCGCGAGAAAGGCTTTATCCTGGTGGACGTGCGGTCCGTCGAAGAGCACGACACGGGCGCGATCCCCGGCACCGATCTGAACATCGAGTTCCGGGAGATGGCTCAGCGCCATAAGGAGATCGGCGCGGGACCCGACGATCACATCGTCGTGTACTGCCAGTCCGGCAAGCGCAGCAACATCGCCGCCGACACCTTGACCGAACTCGGCTACCGGAACGTCTATAACATCCGCGGCAGCGTGAATGCCTGGATGCAGGCCGGATTCGCGCTGGCCGGCGGGCGCCGTTGATCCGCTTTTTATTGTTTCTGGCGCTGCTCTGGGTACCCGCTTCCGCGTGGTCGGAGGCGGCCTCGCCGACAGCCGGGGATGAGTCGCGTGTCCGCGCGCGAAGCCTCGGGCTGGCACTCGGCGCCTATCCCACCGGCACAGTGAACGCCATCACCGATGTCCCGGGCGTCACAGTCGGCCACCGGACCCTGATCAGCGGAGACGGCAAGCTCGTGCCCGGCAAGGGCCCGGTCCGCACCGGCGTCACCGTCGTGATTCCCCGCGACGACGTGTGGCGGAAGAAAGTCCCGGCCGGATCGTTCGTCCTCAACGGCACCGGCGAAATGACGGGTCTCGCCTGGGTGGAGGAATCCGGCTTCCTCGAATACCCGATCGCACTCACCAACACGCTCAACCTGCCGCGCGTCGCAAACGGCGTGATGAGCTGGATGATCGCGCGCTATCCCGGCATCGGCATCCGGGACGACACGCTCACGCCGGTGATCGCCGAATGCGACGACAGCCGGCTCAACGACGTCCAGGGCCGCCACGTCTCCGAGACCGACGTCATCAAGGCCCTGGACGGCGCAAGCGGCGGGCCCGTGGCGGAAGGCACGGTCGGCGCCGGCACCGGCATGGTGTCCTACGGCTTCAAGGGCGGCATCGGGACTTCGTCCCGCGTCGTCCCCTCGGCGGCGGGAGGCTATACCGTGGGCGTGCTGGTCAACACCAACTCGGGACGGCGGGACGAACTGATGATGGGCGGCGTGCCGGTCGGCAAGCTCTACGGTAACGACAAGGCGGCCTCTATCGGCGCCGAAGGCTCGATCATCGTCGTCGTCGCAACCGACGCGCCGCTCGATGCCCGCCAGTTGAAGCGGCTCGCCAAGCGCGCGGCGCTCGGCCTGGCCCGCACCGGCTCCACCGCGCGGCACGGGAGCGGCGATTTCATCCTGGCCTTCTCGACCGGCAACGTCATTCCCCACTATCCCAAAGAGCGCACCTTTCCTTTCACGGCCTTCGCCGACACGCACCTGAACCCGCTCTTCGCGGCGACGGTCGAGGCCACGCAGGAAGCCATCCTCAACGCCCTCACGATGGCGACGACGGTCGTCGGCCGCGACGGCCACAAAGCCGAAGCCATCGACCTCACCCGTGTCCGAGAGATTTTGAAGACTTTTCGTTCGCCCTGAGGTCCCTCCCCTTTGTAAGGGGAGGCAAGGTGGGGTAGAGCCTGCCACCTGTCATTGCGAGCGAAGCGAAGCAATCTAAACGAGAGGGATGAATACATGGGAAAGCCAAGGGCGGACGGTCAGCTGTCGAGCATGGCGGGCGAGTTCCTCACGGTGGGAAAGCTTTTCAAGAGAGGCTATCAAGCGTCGATCACGCTTGGTAACGCCAAGGCCATAGACGTATTCGTGTACAATTCCAAAACCAATAAGACATTCAATGTCCAGGTGAAAACGCTTCGGCAGAAGAATTGCTTTCCGGTCAGAAAAGAAGCGATCCGACCAGACTACGTTTACGTCTTCATTATCCTCCATGCCTGGGAGAAGCCTGAGGAGTTCTTCATCGTGCCTGGGCACGAAATTTTAGGCAACATCAACAGGTTCTTCGGAGCTTCATATCGCGACCCGCACAACCCAAGCAATATGCCGGCCATCAATTACGGACCGCTTGCTCCGTACAAGGACAAATGGCAGGTGTTTGACACGTAGCGGGCGGTGAACAAGCCGCTGTACCGGATGGACTCCAGCCTTCGGCTTCCGGCCACTCGGTGAGCGGCGCCGTTAGACAGGAAGAGCACTGAGGAACCCGTGGTGACGGCACGAGACCTCGGCACTGCGCAAAATGGCGGATCGTCTAGGTTGTGTACTTACTGTCGTCTCCGACCCGCCGAGACTGATGATCACGTACCCCCTAAGTGCCTATTCCCGCAACCGCGGCCGAGCAACCTGATCACGGTGCCCTCTTGCGGAATATGCAACCAGGGGGCCAGCGCCGACGAAGAGTACTTCCTCGCTTCGATGATGTTCACCGAGGCCGGTTCATCCCCGGCCGGTCGCGCGCTGTGGCAGCAGAAGCTGCGAAGGATGTATGCAAAGAACCTCGGTTTGCGCTACCGAATTGCTGCTTCCCTCACGCAGGTCAACCTCGTTACACCTGCCGGCCTCTTTCTGGGCCGACGTCTCGCACAGAACCCGGACTTCGCCCGTCTCGAGAAGGTGGTAGTCAAGATCGTGAGAGGGCTGTACTATATGGAACATGGTGCCTCGCTCTCACCTCAAACTACTGTTGAAGCTTTGTTCCTTCGGTCAGATCAAGAACGGGAAGCGGCGCAGAAGTACGGCCGCATGCTCAAGGACGGTCAACGAGCTTGGCCCGGCATCTTCACCTATCGAGCCAATCGGGTTGCGGACTATCCACAGGGCTCAATGTGGGAGTTGCGATTTTACGACTTCGCCGCCTTCTGGGCTCTCTCTCACGATGTCGCCGTCCTGACCGCTGGAACAACGGCGTAGGGCGATGGTCAACGATGGGGAGGCTTCCTGTCTAACCCCGGCATGCACCCGATAGACCGAGCGCTGGTCCGCGAGTGATACCGAACGTTAGACCTCACCAGGCCGGAGAAGGCGTACGATGAAGCTCGCGGGACTTGTACGGCACTACGTCCGTAGGTACCGCCCAAAGGCGGAAGAAGAACTCAATTGGTTCCGCCAGCAGCCGAGCTTGGATGCGGCGATCTCTGTGGCAGCTTTTGCCATCAACTCAAGCGGAAAGAGATTCCCCCATCAGTATAAGATTCCGCGCTCTGCGGTACCCAAGGCACTCGTGAAGCTGCTCTCGGCACGGGATCAAATCGAGCACTGCCGGAGCTTCCATGAGCTGCTTCACGTGGTCAAACGAATCCTCACTCCCATCCGTGGGCTCGGAGAGTTGTACGTCTATGATGCCGCGCTGCGTATCGGAGCCAAGCTGGGACATCTGCCGGAGAGGGTTTACCTGCACCGGGGCACGCGAGTTGGTGCGCAGGCGATGGGGTTCGACTCCACGAAGAGCAGCCTTGCAATCTCTCAGTTTCCCAGCGAACTTCACGCTCTTGATGCACACGAGATCGAGGACTTTCTGTGTATCTACAAGGCGCGGCTTCGGAGGGTCGTGGGTGAGGCCTAACCTTTCGCTTCGGCTCGATCGCTTCACAGCGACAGCTGAGCTGGGCATTAGGCCGCACACAATTAGAGGCGATGGCGACGTTTAATCTAGCAGCTGACGGGCACCCGTACCTCAAACATGGATACCCCGTCTTGGACGAAGCTGGGAGAGAAGATGTGCAGTTCAGCACGTACCAAGTCCAGGTACAGGCTGAGCGGGTGTTCGAACTTGCCCGGTTCTCAGACGGCGAATCGGTTCCACGCGAAACCTTTTATGCCCTCCTGGTCCAAGGTGACTTGTACAACGATGCAAGGCCGAATGGGATTCCAATAGAGAGGGTGCCGTCAGGCGTGATCGCTACAATTCAAGGTGCAGGTCATCCTGACCAGGTGCGCATTCCCGGCCTCGCCGACGCTCGTGACCTATACAAAGCGTTTCAATGTGTCATTGCCCATGTCTCACAAAGACTCGGCCGCGACAATGTCAATGCCCACCTCACAGTCGAGCACATTCGGGGCTGCCTACGGGTCGCTTCCGTGTTCTGCCTCGGTCGCAATGCGCATCATTTGTGAGCAGGCTTCGAGATTGCTTCGTCGCAAAGAAATGCTCCTCGCAATGACAGAAATGCAGGAGGGCGAGGCACCGCCTTGCCCCTACGGCGTAACGACCGGCAGGAATTGCCGCAGCGTGGCGGTTGCGGTTTCGGGCACGCGGCCGTCTCGCACGACCGGGTCGTCGAACGGCACGAAGCACCCGAGTTTTCAAGGGGCTTGACAAGTGTTACCATATAAGATAACGTTTCTGTAATGGGCAAGCTCCGCCGGGGTGGCTATGTCCTGGTCACCTGGAAAGGCGATCATCCTCCCCGGCACGTGCACATTTACCGTAATGGGAGGCTCGTCGTGAAATGGGACTTGGACAACAAGAAACCGATACGAGGTAAGGCAACGCGACAAGTCCGCAAGTTGATCGAAAAACTTGAATCTGAGGGTTTGCTATGAAGATCCGGTCCGTCACCCACAACAATCGCAAGAAGGCGTTCGCGGTGAGGACGTCGAGCAAGACGTTCCAGCTTCCGTTCGCAAAGGTCGCTCCCCGGCCCAGCGCCGCCGACCCGATCGCCCGCCTGTTTGTGGATAAAGAACTGGGGCGTGAAGGCTTCACGTACGTGCTCCAATCCGGCAAAGAAGGAACGGTCCACATTGAACAAGTGCTCGATTACAACCAGGACCCCGGCCACTTGCGCGATGCGCTGCTGTATAAGCTCACGCTGGAGGCACAGAAACGAGTCGAGGCGAGTCCCTTGTCCATGCGGGAGATCAGTCGGCGGCTTGGAACCTCCGCCACGCAGCTCTATCGTCTTCTCGACCAGACAAACTACAGCAAGTCTGTCGATCAGGTCTTGTCGCTCCTTCATGTCCTGGACTGTGACGTCGATCTCTTGGTTCGAACAAAGCCCGCATCAGGCAAAGCCGCCTGATCAGCTAGTGCGTTCTTGGTGAATACGGTGCAGGGGGTTGACAGGAAGGCGCCATGTGAGTACATTGTGAACACAGTCAGGAGATGTGACCCATGAAGGCGAGATTGGTTCGCATTGGCAACTCACGGGGAGTTCGGCTGCCCAAGCCGGTTATTGAAGAAGCCGGCCTTACTGATGAAGTTGAGGTCCGCGTGCGCGGCGGCGCTGTGGTAATCAGACCAATTATCCAAGCGCGGTCCGGCTGGGCTGAAGCGGCGCAGCGTGCGCGGCAGCAAGGCGACGATCGCCTGCTGGACGAACCGACGAAGACCCGCTTCGATGACGAGGAGTGGGAGTGGAAGTAACGGCCACGGCCCACCGCGGCGAGGTGTTCCTCGTAGACCTCAATCCCACGCGCGGCGGCGAGATTCGTAAGCGACGGCCCTGTGTCGTTGTCTCGCCGGACGAACTCAACGCCCATTTCCGCACCGTTATCGTGGCCCCGCTCACAACCGGAGGACACCCGTATCCGTTTCGGGTCTCATGCCGCTTCGGAGGCAAGTCGGGCCACCTCGTCCTTGATCAGGTTCGTGCAGTAGATCGGGAGCGGTTCATTCGTCGGCTCGGGCGCGTGTCACCGACGACGTTAGCCACAGCACTGGCAGTGCTGCAAGAGATGTTCGCGCCATGAGCCGCCTCGCCCCTACGGAGTGATGATCGGCAGGAGCTGGCGCAGGGTGGCGACGCCGAGTTCCGGCACGCGGCCCTGCTGCACGGCCGGGTCGTCGAACGGGACGAACCGCGCGAGCTTCACGAACGACCGGCGGTCGAGCAGGGCCATCAGCTCGTTCTTGCGCTCCCACGTCAGTTCCATCGTGTAGCCCTCTCCCCGCTTCCATTCCCACGGCGTGCCGCCCAAGCAGAGCGAGAGGCCCCTGTCGGCGACGTCCCCATAGCGATTCATGAGATTCTTCTTGTACTGCGAGAGGCGCCCGCCTTCCAGGATCAGGGCAAAGACGATGTGGTGCCCCCACCACAACAGCGAACGGAAGGTGAATTTCACCTCGCCGTCGAAGTGCTTGAAGAAGTCCAGGTACTGATAGGGAAAGTCCTCGAGGTGCTCCCCCTTCACAAACTGGCAGGACGTCGAGTTGAACCCCTCCGGAGCCAGAAGCTCCACGCCCGTTAGCTCCTTCTGTAAGCCGCCATACACGCTTTCCAGGATGGCCTTCATCTTCTTCATAATCTGCGCTTTCGCACGGAAGAACGTCCGGTCACCGAGCAGCCGCAGCTCGTCCGGCGTGAAGAGAACAGGGGCGGGGGGTTTTTCCGGGTCCACGTGATGAGAGGCTAATCGCCGTTGCCGTTTCGGGGAATGGGCTTACCGTCTCGGATCACGACATCCGCGCGCCGATAGACAGCTTTGTCCTTCAACTTCCTGGCCGCATCCTTTACGCCAAAGGTATGCGTCCTTCCACCGCCTCCCTCACCAGCACCGCTTTTTTCGTATTTCCAATCGGACTTCCGCAGAAAGATCACATCCACGCGCCAGATGATGACCGGTTTGCTGCGTTCGAGTGATTCAGTTGGATCGACCAGATACCGCCAGATTATGTACCAGCCGGGGTGGTCATAGTGTGACTGAATCGCCCAGGGACGTTTGCTTCCCTTGCTTTCGAGTGATTCTTTGGGAGACGGCTTCTGGCCGGAGCCGCGTCTGCGAAGATCAGGGAACCGCTGCTGTGCTGTATCTATGTTGCGGTGTTTCTCATAATTGCTGACCGAATCGAGAGCTTTCGTGCCGAAGATGCCGACGATGGCGCTGAAGACATTCGCCTGCTCATAGTAGATTTCGACCAGTTCAGCCAGTTCTTGTTCGATGTAGTCAATTGCACGGCGGATTGCAGTTACGTCGAGACCGAGCGGAAGGGATACTGAAGGATTGAAATCATCCTTTCGTGCCATTCCCATTGCCCTCTGTCGGTGCGCACTTGGCAAGCGCAGGGATGGCCTTGACCGCAAGTCGAAAGTACTCAGTGTTGGTTTCCAGGCCAATGCTATGCAGACCACAAGCGGAAGCGGCAGCGATGGTCGAACCGGAGCCCATGAACGGATCGAGGATCACGCCTTGTTCGAACGGGAGGGCCGCGCGGACGATCTGGCGAAGAAAGTGCTGGGGTTTGAGTGATGGATGCGGTGCGATTTCGCGCTCGAAGCCTCGCGCTGGCGATGAGTAAATCAGATCTTTGAAAGGCTCGTCTTGAGAGATTCTCCGGAGACCTCCCGTTTTCCATTTCCGCAAGTTGTCCTGCACACGCCCCTCGCACGGCTTGCGGAAGAGACCCCAAGGCTCCCAGCACGACTTGGGCATGACGGAGATTTCTGGAAATTCTTCGTGCGCGTTCTTGGGGCGATCACCACCACGCAGAGTATAGACGACACGGATGATCTCACCCCGCTTCTCAAATCCAGCGTTAATAAATGGCTCATACACGAGGTACGAGACGAGGGGGTTGGTCGCAATAAATACATGTGCGCCGGGCACAAGAACTGGCAACAGCCGTTCGGCCAGCTGCTTAAAAAATGTTCGTAATCGCGTCCTATCGTGACTGTCAAGAACAGTAAACCGCGGCAACGGCTTTCTCTGACAGCCATCGAAAGACGGCGGGATACGCCACACACCACCACGGCCGTTGCGCATTTTCTCCAACTCGCGAGGGGTGTACTCAATGAGGCCGTATGGCGGATCAGTTACAACTGCGTGAATAGAATGGGGCTTGGCGTCCTCAAGCCATTTAAATGCGTCAACGTGGAAGATTTTGTAAGACGCTGGCTTTGCAGTAGCGAGAGATAAAGACTGCGAGGTAGTATATTTTCTGCTTACATTCTTCGCGGTTCTTTGAAGCACTCGCATGTCCCAGAAGGTCAATGTGGTGCGATCGGCTTGAAGACGAGGATTGCGTCGCATACTAACACTTCTCCCATGGTGGTTCAATACAACATTAGACACGCGCTTGAGGGGAAAAGTTAAATCGTAGGCATGCCCCAATGCTCTTGACGCCTTCGCCAAGGCTCCCTATGATGCGCGGCATGAGCGGGATGTTGCCGTCATGACCACGCCCACGCGCCGCGTGCTCGCGCTGGCGCCCATGCCGCCGGAGAAGTCAGCCTACGCGCTGGCGCGCTACAGCCGCTCGCCGGACTCCATCGAAGAGAGCCTGCGCTGGGTCCACGGCCACTCGTCGGAGAAGTTCTGGGAGCAGTTCTACTTCGACTACGGGCACGCCTCGATCGCCGACCTCGGCCACGTCATCATCTGCTTCGAAGGCATCTCCGAGCTGGCCGCCGTGTACATCGAAGACGAAACGCTCTGGGACGGCCAGGCCAAATCCTCCCGCTATCAGGATTTTGGCGCCGGCGGCATGGTCGTGCCCGACGGTATTCACGGCACGCCGGTCGAAACCACGTATCGCGGTATCGCCGCGCGTCTCCAGCAGGCCTACACCGCCCTGCACGCTCCTATCAAAGACTGCCTGATCCGGACCACCCCGAAGCCCGACGACATGAAGCCCGCGGCGTACGATAGGACGATGAACGCCCGCGCCTTCGACGTCTCGCGGTACCTGCTGCCCCTCGCCGCGCCGACGAACGTGGGCCAGGTGACCAGCATCCGGACGCTGGAGAAGCAGATCGGCCGCCTGCTGTCGCAGCCGGTCGCCGAGCTCCGCGCCGTCGGCGAAGATCTCAAGCGCGCCTGCGCGAATCCTCCCCTGAATATCTGGGGCGAGCTGAGCGGGCAGGCCGCCGCGCTCAACGAGCCGCTGGCGCCGACACTGGCCCGCCACGCGCACCCGAGCGAGTACGTCATGAAGACCTATCCGGCCCTCAAGCAGGCCGCCGCCGAACGGCTGAAACTGGGCGAGATCTGGGAGAGCGAGCCGGTCGAGCTGATCGAGCCGCACGCTCCCCTGGATGAACTCTGCGCGACGCTGCTGTACCGGGTCACCGCCTATCCCTACCGGCAGATTCTGGCGGCGGTCCGGGACTGGACCGAGAAAGAGAAACAGGAACTGGTCGAGGTCGGCTTGCAATGGCGCGGCCCCTATGACGAACTGTTGAAAGAGTTCCACTGCGGGTATGGCTTCATCTTCGACATCCTCATGGACCTGGGCGGGTGGCGGGACCTGCACCGGCACCGCCGCTGCCAGCAGGTCCGGCAGGAGTTCACGCCGATCCACGGCTACGAGACGCCCGCGCTCCTCAAAGACGCCGGCGTCGTCCAGCAGTACCGGGAAACCATGGACGTCGTCCGGGAGCTCGTGGAGAGCCTAGCGCTTTCCCATCCGGAAGCTGCCGCCTATCTCATCCCGTTCGGTTGTCGCACCCGCTGCCTGTTCAAGATGGACTACGCGGAAGCGGAATACATCGCGCGGCTCCGCTCAGGCGTGAAGGGCCATTTCTCCTACCGCAAGATCGCCTGGCTCATGCAGCAGGCCATCCTAAAGCGCCATCCCTTTCTGGGCGCGCGCATCACGGCCACCCCGCCCGACATCGAAGACTCGCTGACCCGCTGAAGTTCGTTGTGAAAAAAATCAAACGGAAGTCGGCGGGCAACCCACTCCGGCTTCCCGCCTTCGTCATCGGCTATGCCGCGCCCGAACCGCCCCCGCCGGGATTCCTCGCCGCGTGGTTCGACCAAGAATACGGAGGGCCGCTCACGATCCGGCTCTCCGGCGATCCCGGAACGACCAGGTTCGAGGCCCACCATGGTCCCTGGGCCGCGCTGGTGGAAACGAGTCTCCCCCCATCCATTGCCGACCCCTGGCACGAACGCTTGCAATGGAGTCACAAGCGCGCCGCCCAGATCCTGCCGCTCAAAATGACCAGCCGCGAGAGCCGGGACATCGTGCTCCTCATCGCGAGACTGGCTCGAGGGCTGACTCTCCTGACCGGAGGCACGGCCTACGACACGGCCACCGAGTCTTATTGGAACCCTTCGGACTGGACCGACCGGCCGTTGCGGGACTTCCGGATCTCGGACCATCTGCGGATCGAGCAGGTGGAAGGACGTGCCGACGGTCGGGTGTGGTTTCACACCCGCGGCTTGTCGAAATTCGGACTGGAGGACCTCGAGACCTATCGCGCCCGGGGCCTGTCGGAACGGCCGGTGATCGAAGCCTTCACCGAGATGGCCGATGCGCTGACGCTCCTGGGCAAAGCGCCCAACGTCGGAGAGAGCTTTGATGTGCCCGGCTTCAACAAGCCGGTGCGCGTGGTCCGCCACCGCACCGATCAGTCGTACAGCATCCGGCTGAACCTGCGGGAAGTCGAGTGGGAGTAGAGTAGCGCCTGAGTTGACGGCCCGGCTTCAAGACCTGTATAACTGCGATGTTCTCAATAACTGCACGTCTTCCCGACCGGCCACGCGCCCGTAGCTCAATGGATAGAGCATCAGACTACGGATCTGAGGGTTGGGGGTTCGACTCCCTCCGGGCGCGCCACTTTTAAAGCATGCAGCGGTCGGCCGGCATCCAGGAAATCAAGGCCCGGTTGGCCGGCGCCCGCGCGGTCGCCGTGCTGACAGGAGCCGGCATCTCAGCAGACAGCGGCGTGCCGACATTTCGCGGGGCCGACGGGCTCTGGCGAAACTACCGGGCCGAAGACCTGGCGACGCCGGAGGCCTTTGAACGCGACCCCCGTCTGGTCTGGGAATGGTATAACTGGCGGCGCGAGCTCATCGCCACCAAGAGCCCCAACCCCGCTCATCATGCGCTGGTTGAGCTGGAACAGCGGGTCGAACGCTTCTGGCTGATCACGCAGAACGTGGACGGGCTGCATCCCGCCGCCGGCTCCCGGAAGCTGTCCGAGATTCACGGCAACATCTGGAAGGTCCGCTGCACCCAATGCCGGCAAGTGCACGCGAACCGGGAGGTGCCGATACCGACTCTCCCGCTCTGTCCCGCATGCGGCGGGCTGCTGCGTCCGCATATCGTCTGGTTCGGGGAATCGCTCGACCCGGAGAACCTCGACCGGAGCCTGGCCGAAGTCGGCTCCTGCGAGGTGCTGCTGCTCATCGGCACCTCGGGCGTCGTCTATCCGGCGGCGTCCTTTGCCGCGCTCGCCAAGCAGGCCGGCGCGTTCGTCGCGGAGATCAACCTGGACCCCACCCCGAACTCGCCGATCGTCGATATCGCGATCGGAGGCCGCGCCGCAGAGGTCGTCCCCCAACTGCTGTAGGGGCACGGCATGCAACACCCTACTTGAACACCGGCGGGGATTCGGGCTAGGGTAACGGAAGGCACGGACCATGCGGAACCAAATCCTGAGACGGGCGATCTTGCAGCTGCTTTACCAGCGCGCCGTGGAAGCGCCGCAGTCGCTGATCGCCGGCGTCGAAGCCCGCGAGATCGCCCTCCAGCTCGACATGACCCCCTATGAGTTCGCCTTCAACGCCCTCTACCTCGACGGCAAGGGCTTGATCACCAATGACCGGTCCAGCTTCAGCGGGGAACTCCAGTTCAGCGTGATCATGATCACGCCGGCCGGCATCGACGTGATCGAAAATCCGGATCGCATGGAACGCATGGTGCCCCTCACGCGGCACGCGGGCGCGCGCAACCGCCGGCTCAAATCAGACCCCTGAGTCTCCCCTCGCTGAGGTCGGGCCGGCCTTCGTAACCTTGCGCGCCATGAACACGGCAAAAACCAGCGCCACGATGACGAGCACGTTGACGCTCACATCCAGGAGATAGCGGTGGAATACTTCGGTGGTGAGGTTCTCCGAGTACGCGGTTTCGGCGCCTGTGGTGAGAATGCGCCGCGTGGACGCAATGATGCAGATATACAGGAAGGGTTCCAGCGTGATGACGTGGGTCTTGAGGAAATTGATGATGGTCCGGAACAGCTCCAGGAGAATCACGACCAGCAACAAGTCATGAATCAGGGTGAGCGCCGCAGGAAGGACTCCCGAGGCCAATGTCGTCAGAAAGGCAAACCAGGCATGGGCGAAGACCACCATGCCGAGCACCAGGAAACTGAAGCCGGCCGTGATGTAGCCCAGCCCATCGAGCGTTTCCATCCACCGGATCCAGAGATTCTGGCGGGGTCCGTTGTCCATGCGTGAACCGAGCCTAGCATACGTCCCCTAAGTGGTCAACCAGAGACGCGGATGGCCGGAATGATCAGCCGCATGTCCAGGATGTTCCGACGACCACGAACGGTTCTTTGCTTGCTCGGAGGGCTCGCGTGCGCGTCCTGGTTGCCGGGCGCGTTCCCCGAGCACGGAATCGCCGCGGCGGAATTCCGCCCGGCCCTTCCCGGCTACCAGTACCGATTCCCGCAGGACCACGGCACGCACGACGACTTCCAGACCGAATGGTGGTACTACACCGGCCACCTCCGGGCCGCAAACGGGAACACGTTCGGTTATCAACTGACCTTCTTCCGCCGCGCCGCCGCGCCCGAGACCGCGGCGCGCAACCCTTCGCGCTGGACAATCCGCCATCTCTACTTCGCCCATTTCGCAGTCACGGACGAAGGCGGGCGCCGGTTCCACTTCAGCGAGAAAATCGCCCGCGCGGGCATCGGCAAGGCCGGCGCCGATGCGGGGCGGCTGGCCGTCTGGATCGAGGATTGGCTGGTCCGGGCGGACGGCGAGGCGCACGTGCTCCAGGCGCAAGCCGAGGGGCTCGCGCTCCGCCTGCGGCTGACGCCCGAGAAGCCGCCGGTGATCCACGGCGCCGACGGCGTCAGCCGCAAGGGAGCAGGCCCGGGCGAAAGCTCTCATTACTACTCGTTCACCCGGATGCGGACGGACGGCACGCTCACGCTGGGAGGAACATCCTTGCCCGTCGCCGGCCTGAGTTGGATGGATCACGAGTTCGGCAGCAACCAGCTCGGCAGCGAGCAGGTCGGGTGGGATTGGTTTTCGCTGCAGCTCGCCGATGCAACCGAGCTGATGGTCTACCAGATCCGCCGACGGGACGGTTCGGTGGAGCCCGCTTCGGGCGGCACGTGGATCAGGGCCGACGGCGCAGCCGTTCCTCTCTCCCGCAACGCCATCGTGATCGACGTGCTCGAGCACTGGCAGTCCCGGCAGAGCCGAGGCCGTTATCCGGGTCGATGGCGCATCAGCGTGCCGTCGGTGCGCCTGGCAGTCGAGGTCATTCCGACGGTGTCCGATCAGGAACTGATCACGCGCCGCAGCACGCAGGTCACATACTGGGAGGGCAGCGTGACCGTCACGGGCGCGCGAGAGGGACGGCCCGTTTCGGGTCTCGGATACGCGGAATTGACGGGGTATGCTAAATTGAAGTGACTGTACCAGGCATTGGGAATTCAGGAGACCGCTCAATGATCGTTTTCATGCGTGCGCTGATGCTTTTCTGTCTTGTGCTGTCGGCCGCCGCCTGTAGCGGCAAGAGCGACACCATCGTGGCCATCGCACCGCATCCGCGGAACCCGGCCATCATGTATGTGGCCACCAATGAATCCTTGTACAAGACCCGAGACGGCGGAGCCACGTGGAGCAAAATGACGACGGATCTGAGCAGTTTCCGCGTGCTGACACTGGGGGTAGACCCCCATAGTCCCGCGAACGTGCTGGCCGGCACCATGGGTGACGCCGTATACAAGAGCCCCGACGGGGGCCAGAGCTGGACCCCGCACAACGCAGGCCTGAAGGAGCACGTCTCGGTGGTCAACCAGTTCGTGTTCCACCCGACCGATCCCGAAATTGTCTACGCGGCGACGACCGTCGGCGCCTTTCGGACGAAGGACGGAGGCCGGTATTGGGAGGAACGCATGACCGGCATGAAAGAGGTCCACTACGTCGTCACGCTCGCCATGGACCCGAAGAACTCCGACGTGATGTACGCCGGCACGACCGGCGGTGTCTACAAGACCACGGACGGGACGGCCCATTGGGGGCTGGTCAACAACGGGCTGATCCCGAAAGAAAAACTGGACGCGGCGATGGCGCTGGGCGTCAACAGTTTGGTGACGGACCCCAAGATGCCCGGCACGGTCTACGCGGGTACCACCAACGGGCTGTTCAAAACCTCCGATGCCGGGGCGTCATGGAATCGGATCGAGAAAGGATTGGCAGACACGTACATCAGCGCGATCCTCATCGATCCGTCCAACCCCAACGTCCTTTACACCGGCACCCGCAAGGGCGTTCACAAGACAACCGATGGCGGCCACACCTGGGCCGAAGCCAGCCACGGCCTCACGACGTTGAATATTCGCGCCATGGCTCTCAGTCCGCTCGACCCGCAAACCCTGTACGCCGGAACGAACGGCAGCGGCCTGTTCCGCAGCACGGACGGCGCCAAAACCTGGCAGCATCTCCCGCTCACTCCCTTGCAGAAACCCCCCACGCCCGTTCCCACAACATAGAATTTATTTACGTAGAATAAGGCGATTATGTTGTACTTGACACCGACATAAAAACCTGCTAGACTGCCTTTCAGGATAAGGGAGGTAGTAGCCATGACGACCAAGCCGAACATTACATTGACGCAGTTGGTGACCCGCTTTGCGACCGAAGAAGCCTGCAAACAATACCTGCAAGTGAAGCGCTGGCCAAAAGGCGTGCGCTGTCCGCGCTGCCAGAACGAGAAGGTCTATGCGCTGAAAGCGCGGCCCTTCCATTGGGTCTGTAAGTGCAAAAAGTGTGGCGGTCAGAATGGCTATCGCTTTTCCATTCTCACGCGGACGGTCTTTGAGAACACCAACTACCCACTGCGGACCTGGTTCCAAGTGATCTACCTCATGACGCAGAGCAAGAAGGGTATCAGCGCCATGCAGATTCACCGGCAGATCGGCAGCGGCGACTACCGGACGGCTTGGTATATGTGCCATCGCATCCGTGCGGCCATGAAGAACCAGACATTCCGCAAGTTGACGGGCGTGGTCGAGGTGGACGAAACATTCATCGGCGGGAAGGATAAGAACCGTCACAAAGATAAGCGGCAACATCTCTCCGGCGTCCAAGGCAAGGTCGCCATCATTGGCGCGATCTCGCGCAAGGGCAACGTCACCGCGAAGGTGATTGAGAATATCGCTGGCCCGGTGCTGGATAGCTTCGTTCGTCAGACTGTTTCCGAGCGCGTCAATCTGGTCGCGACTGACGAGCATACAGGTTACGACACATTGGACCGTCGCGGCGTGCCGCATCAGGCATGCAGTCATAGTAGCGGGCAGTATGTGCGCGGCGAGGTTCACACGAACAACATTGAAAGTTTCTGGTCGCTGGTGAAGCGCGGTGTCATGGGAACGTTCCATAACATCAGCAAAGACTACCTCCCACTGTACTTGGCGGAGTTTACGTTCAGACACAATCAGCGCAAGAATCCTGACATCTTCGGGGCGGTCGTAGCAGGATGCTGAGCACGCCCCCGCTGACGCGTGCTCAGATGAAGTACACAGCGGAGCCCGCACAGTACCGTTTGCGTTACAAGGGGAATCTATGCCTAAAGCCAAGCCCGTCTCGCTCCACCCGCTAAACTTTGAGGAGGCTATCAACGCGCTTCTCAAGGTTGCACCAAAGAAGCCCAAAGCGAAGAAGAAACCTGAAAAGGTGAAAAGGAAAAGGCCAGCTTGAACCTGCGCACTCTCATCGGACTCTGCCTACTTGTTCTATACATAGCAGGCCAAAAACGAGAAAGAACAAGCAAGAAGGGTTGTGCCAAAATGTTGAATGATGAGCATAACTATAAAGACAAGAATTGCGAGGATGAGCCGCCCATTCCCCAAGAGATAAACCCCAAGAACCCCCAGCCCGCAACTAACCACTACAATGAGCCACCCAATCGTTGCTGGCGATGGCCATCGCAGACTGTCATCAATACCATCTTCACTGGCGTTGTGGCTGGCTTCACTGGCCTCCTTTGGTGGACTTCCACCGAATCTAACCGTATCAATCATGATACGTTGATCAGCACCAATCGCGCCTGGATTGAACCTAGCAATCCAAAGATTTACAGTGGGCTTGTCCGAGGAGAACCGTTTAATTACGGAATCCCGTATGCCAATATTGGGAAAGAACCAGCCTTGAATGTAGTAATACAAGTGTTCCCACGCACAGTCGAACCACCAAACGCAAATGCGAGTTGGTATGATCGTTTGCCTAATCCCAACGAAACGTGCGGCACGGCCAAGCCCAATCCGAACGGGCTGGTCGTTTATCCATCCGAGCCTCTCAAGCGGGGTGTTGGTTATCCTAACCAGCCACTCCCAGATGCCGAGGCTGTATGGAAGGGGACGCGCATTCTCGTTATTGAAGGCTGCATAGGCTACGAAACGTTCAGAGAAGCTCACTACAGCGCGTTCTGTTATCACGCGCAGCCCATCGCTGGGAAGCCCCCCGATCAGTGGCCTCTCATATTGTGCCAAACACGGAACCGCGCTACTTAACAATAGCGTCAGACTGGCAGTCAGCCCCATTAAGGCATAGCTCCGCCTAGGTGTCAAGTTCGACATAATCGCCTAGAATAACCTGAGCAGTCTGCTGCGATTTAAAGCAGGCTTGTGTCTGCTTGATGGCCTGCCACTAGCTATTGTGGCGGCAAAAACATGAAGCACGCTTCACTGAAAACCAGCCCTTCCGTCAAAACCATTTGATTTTAGATGCCTTCATCCTTCTACGATTCAAAAAAAGAATCAAAACAAAAAAATTCTATTGACATGCTTTAAAGCGCCTGCTATAAACCTTCTCACATTCTCTAAGACGATCTGCCTTGGACGAACTAAAAGACATCACTGTCGGCTTGGATCAGCGTATCACTGCCTACAAGTCCAGACTGCAAGAGCTGCAAAAAAAGCGCGACCGCATCGACGACGAAATCGCCACCATTAAAAAGTATCTTGAGCTTGCGGAAACCCTCTTCCGGCTTGAAGCGGGGCGGGCCAAGCTCCCCAGCCTCCCCAGCCAGATTACGGCCGATACAACCGATCAATCCCGAGAGATCCTCCTGGGTCGTTCAAAATACGTCGGCATGAGCGTGTCCGAAGCCGCGTATCTCGTCCTCCGGGATGCCGGGAAGGCCATGCATGCCAAGGATATCTGCGCCCGGTTGATCGAGGGCGGGCTCCGCATCAAAACCAAGACCCCGATCACCTCGATCGCCACGTCACTGAAGCGAGACCGGCGATTCCGGAAGGTGGCGCCGAACACGTTCGAGGCGGTGGAAGAAAAACTGCAGGCGGTATGAGTGACACGGCGGCGGGGCGGGACCGTCGTGAACGCCGATGACCGAACTACGATGAAAGGAGGTGAGATTGATGCCGGCTAAGAAAAAGGCTGCGAAGAAAAAGAAGTAAGTTCCTCTCTAGCATCGCGTGCTGGGGGCGAGGCCCCTCGCCCCCAGCACTCTTAACTTCTCCTCACTACACTTCACAGAACATTCCGCACCCCGGACAAAACTGTCCGCTGGCTCTCTGCATAAGGAGCACATATGGATTGGTTCAATCGCGCTGGGGAGAAGCGACCAGAGACGGCGGCAGTTCGCGGAGGCGTCCGGCCGGCATAGGGGCTTGCGCCGATACGAGAATCCAGTTGTCCCGAGACTCAAGAATGCGGGCGACAAGGTGGGCGTGCAACGCATGGCCCGAGCGGACCGCTTCGATTTCTCCGATAACGGGAATGCCGAGAAGCATCATATCGCCGACCAGGTCAAGAATCTTGTGGCGAACAAACTCGTCGGCGAACCGCAGGCCGTCTTCGTTGATAAGCCCCTCCTCGGACAGAACCAGCGTGTTCTGGAGAGACCCGCCGAGTCCCAGTCCCGCTTCCCAGAGCGCCTCGACTTCCCGAAGAAAGCCGAAGGTCCTGGCCGGGGCGATGTCTCCGATAAACGCGCCACTGGAGCAGTCATAGGCGTACACCTGGCGACCGATCAGCGGATGCGCATAATCGATGGTGTAAGTGACACTCGATTCGGAGGCCGGGCGGATGGCGATGCGCTTGTCCCCGTCGCTCACTTCGATGGGCCGCACGACCTTCAGGTAAGTCTGGCGGCGGTCTTGCGAAACAATCCCGGCCTCCAGCATGAGACTCACGAACGGTCGGGCGCTTCCGTCCAAAGCCGGAAGCTCCGCCGCGTCTACTTCCACGAACAGATTGTCTACTCCAAGTCCGGCCGCGGCGGCCAAGAGATGTTCGATGGTCTGGATCTGTACCCCATCGACCCCGATAGTGGTCGACAGCAGGGCCGGCCGCACATTCTTGATCGAGACCGGGATCCTGGGGCCGCCGCTGATGTCCTTACGGATAAAGACGATCCCGGTATCCGGAGGGGCAGGCATCAGAGCGAGTGAAACCCGGCATCCGGAATGAATACCCACCCCGGAACAGGTAACCGGCTTTCGGATCGTCTGCTGGAACCGCATACGTTTTACGTTGTACCCAAATGAAGGCGTTGATAATGTAAGCAAGTCCAATACCATATGATCTCATCTCTGTAACTCATTGATAACAAACACATTAATGGTCATGCGTGCCGTATCATCGTGGCCGCATAACGCATTGACAATGTTGTAAAAACACTGCATTTGTAGCATTTCCGCTCCCCGGTCCTATCTACCGCAACATTTCAAAACCTTGTGATACTGTCGGATAATAGCTACGAGCGCTTCGGGTCCAGCTCGATCAATCCCTTGCGGATTGCAAGGATGGCGGCCTGGGTGCGGTCGTAGACCTGGAGCTTGTGGAAGATATTCCGCACGTGGTTCTTGACCGTCTTTTCGCTGAGGTCGAGATCGTTGGCGATTTCCTTGTTCGTCTTGCCGTCGGCCACAAGACGCAGCACCGTGATTTCGCGTTCGGTCAGGTCGTGCTCGGTCCGGGCCTGCTTCTTCCCCTTCCCCTCAGACAGCAGGGAAAACTCCGCCAGGATCTTGCTGGCCACCGACGGATGGATGAGCGATTCGCCTTTGGAGATCGACCGGATGGCGGAAATGATCTGCGACGAGTCGGAATCCTTCAATAAATACCCGGTCGCGCCCGCGCGGACGAGATCGAAGATGTATTTCTCGTCGTCATACATCGTCAAGGCCACGATGCCGATGTGGGGGGATTCCCGCTTGATGGCGCGGGTGGCCTCCACCCCGGACATCCGGGGCATGCTGACGTCCATCAGGATGACGTCGGGCTGCAGCTCACGGGCCTTCTCCACGGCCTCCTGACCGTCACGGGCCTCGCCGACGACTTCCAAGTCTCTGCTTTCCCGCAAGATGGCGGAGAGGCCTTCCCGGACCACCCGGTGATCGTCCGTGATCAGGACCTTGATTTTGTCCACCGCGTCAGGTCTCCTGCCCCGACGGGAGGGGGATGTCGACGAGCACCCTGGTCCCCCCCCCTTTCCGTGACTCCACTCTGGCCGTTCCGCCGACAAAGCGCGCCCGCTCCGGGATGCCCTTCAAGCCGAACGACTGCCATTTGGTCGGATCCTGTGAGACGGCATCCACATCGAACCCCACCCCGTTGTCCTCGATCACTCCCTTGATGCGGCCGTCCGCCACCGTCAGCGTGATCACGACCCGATCGGCCCGGGCATGCTTCTGCACGTTGCTGAGCGCCTCCTGGACGATCCGGAACAGGAAAATCTTGGCTTTCGGCGACAGCGCCGGCTCGTCGCCCGTGCAGACAAACTCGGTCCGGATGTGCGACTGCGTCTCATACGACTTGAGAAACGACTTCAACGCCGGGACCAGGTCCATCGACTCGAAGTACAGCGGGCGCAGGTTGAAGATCACCTGCCGCGATTCCTCGACGGCCGCTTTGAGCTGGGCCTTGGCGTCGCTCAACAACTCGAAGCACCGCGTCGGGTCCGAGAAGATGAGCTCGCGGCAGAGGTCCAGCTTGAGGTTGATGCCGACCAGGGTCTGCACCAGACCGTCGTGGATTTCGCAGGCGATGCGGCTGCGCTCGCCCGTCACCGCGGAGCCGGCTTCCTGCTCGTACAGCCGGGAGAGCTCCTGGAACTTTTTCACTTGCCGCTTGATCTCGGCGTTCCCGCGCACGCGCGCCTCGATCAGTTGCCACATGAACTTGGCGCTGGTTCCCCGAATGACGGCCACCCCGACCCGATCGAGCTCGGAGAGGGCCTCCTCCACCTCCTGGTTCCCGGTCACATCAATGACCAGGTCCACCTCCTCGGACGACACCAGGTCGCGGAAGTTCCGCGACACGGGAATGCCGTAGCGCTTGGCCAGGCGAAGGCCCGGCGCCTTCGGATTGACTTCGGCGACTCCGACGATCCGGACCAGCGGGTCCGGCGCCAGAACCGACAGCAGGGCGGATCCTCCTTCGCCCGCTCCGATGATCGCCACGTTCGTCACGGCAGGGACCGCTGCAGTCTGACGGGAAGGGCGCCGCCCGGAGGCGGGACGGCGGGGGGAGGCGGGCTTGGTCTTGACGGGCATTGAGCGCGCGCTAATCCGGCCCTTCGCCCTTTTCACGGAGCAGTCCTTTCACCTCGTCCATGAACTGCTCGACGTCCTTGAATTCACGATACACCGACGCGAACCGCACATACGCCACCTGGTCGAGCTGATGGAGTTCGGCCATGACTTCCTCGCCCACCACGCGGCACGGCACCTCGGCCTCCCCGCGCTCCTGGATGCGCTTCTCGATCCGATCGGCGACGGTTTCCAGTACCGCCATGCTGATGGGACGCTTCTCGCAGGCCCGCTTCAGGCCCGCCAGGACCTTGGCCCGGTCGAAGGGTTCCCGGCGCCCGTCCTTCTTGATGATCATGGGGAGGATTTCATCCACCCGCTCGTAGGTGGTGAACCGCCGCTTGCAGCCCAGGCACTCCCGGCGGCGGCGGATGGCCTCGCCTTCCTTGGCCATGCGCGAGTCCACGACCTTGTCTTCTACGTGGCTGCAGAACGGGCATCGCACGGGTGGCTGCGCCTCTTGTTACCGGTATTCCTCGAAGACGGGAAATTTCCCGCACAAGGTCCGCATGCGGGATCGGACCAGCTTGCGGACGGCCGGGTCGCTCGGATGGGACAGGACCCTGTCGATCGCATCGGCGATCTCGTCCATCTCCTTCTCGCGCATCCCGCGGGTGGAGACGATCGGGGTTCCGAGCCGGATGCCGCTGGCGACGGCCGGCGGCTTGTCGTCATAGGGGATGGCGTTCTTGTTGACCGTAATGCCGGCCTCGTCGAGAGCCGCTTCGGCTTCCTTCCCCGTGATCCCTTTCGACGTGACGTCCACCAGCATCAAGTGCGTGTCCGTTCCGCCCGACACGATGCGGAATCCCCGTTTCTGCAGACCGGTCGCCAAGGCGTTCGCGTTCGCCAGGACCTGCTTCTGGTATTTCTTGAAGCCCGGCGCCAGCGCCTCCTTGAGGGCCACGGCCTTGGCGGCGATGACATGCATCAGCGGCCCGCCCTGCAGGCCCGGGAAGATCGCCTTGTCGATGGCCTTGGCATGCTCGGCCTTGCACATGACCATGCCGCCTCTCGGTCCACGCAACGTTTTGTGCGTGGTGGTCGTGACGAAGTCGGCATAGGGCACCGGGCTCGGATGCAGGCCGGCGGCGATCAGGCCGGCGATGTGGGCGATGTCCACCATGAGGTACGCCCCGACCGCCTTGGCGATGTCCTGGAACTTGGGAAAGTCGAGGATGCGGGGATAGGCGCTGGCGCCGACGACGATCATGCGCGGGCGGCATTCCTCGGCGATCTTCCGCACGGCCTCGTGGTCGATCCGCTCGGTGGCCCGGTCCACGCCGTAAAAAAAGGCGCGGTAGAGGATGCCGGAGAAGCTCACGCGGCTCCCGTGGGTGAGATGGCCTCCATGGGCCAGGTCCATGCCCAGAATCGAATCGCCCGGCTTGAGGACCGAGAAATAGACGGCCATGTTGGCCTGCGATCCGGAATGCGGCTGGACATTGACGTGCTCCGCGCCGAAGATCTGCTTGGCCCGCTCGATCGCCAGCGACTCCACGACGTCCATGTACTGGCAGCCGCCGTAGTACCGCCGGCCGGCGTACCCTTCGGCGTACTTGTTCGTCATGACGGAGCCCTGCGCGGCCAGCACGGCCGCGCTGGCGAAGTTCTCCGACGCGATCAGCAGGATTTTTTCGCGTTGCCGGCGGCCCTCCCGCCGGATGGCCTCGTAGACTTCAGGATCGGTCGTCCGTAACGGACTGGCCATCGTTGCGCTAGCCTTCCTGGGCGGGAACCGCGGCTTCGGCCGGCGCCTCGGCCTTCGTCACCGTGACGCTCACCGTCGCCGTCACTTGCGAATGCAGTTTGACCGGGACCGCCGTCGTCCCCAGTTCCTTGATCGGATGGTCCATGTGAATCTTGCGCTTGTCCACCTCGATCCCCTGGGCGGCCAACGCCTCGGCGATGTCTTTCGCCGTCACGGACCCGAAGAGCTTGTCGTCCTTGCCCACCTGCACCGTGATCGTCACGGCGGCGGCGCTGACTTTCTTCGCATACTCCTCGACCGCGGCTTTTTCCTTCTTGGCCTTCTCGGCGATCACCCGCTTGGCGTGGTCCACCGCCTTCAGGTTGCGGCCGGTCGCCTCCACCGCCTTGTTGCGCGGCAGCAGAAAATTGCGCGCATACCCCCGCGCGACCTCAAGAACATCCCCTATGCTTCCCACCCCTTGCACGTCTTCTCGCAGGATCACTTTCATTGCACAAACTCCTTGTGATGGAAGGCTTGGATACTACAAGAGCTAGGGGGTAAAGTCAATGAACAGCGCTTGTTCTGGCGGCCCCGCTTCGCTAGAATAAGGGCATGATTTTCCGCATACTTTTGGTGGTTGTCGCGATTATCTTTGCGCCTCTCCCGGGCGCCACGCAAACGGGCTTCGATCCGCTCCTTCTGAACATCCGTATGAGCCCCAGCGCCCTCCAGCCCCCCACCGACATGATCAAGCAGCAGTGGACACTGGACGGGTACCGCCTGGGACGGCTCGGCCCGCAGGCCCCCCGGGCCGCGATCATCGAGGATGACGCCCGCCGGCGGCTGCTGATTCTGTCGGCCGCCGCCGATGGGACGGTCCTGGTCTACCGCGTCGGGGACCTGCCGGTGGACGTGGCCAAACAGCTGCCCCGGACGCTGACCTGCAGCCGCGCCCGTCAGTGCCCCAACAACCGGAACGATCCCGCCGGCGAGCTCGGCTGCCTCGCCCTCTGCCTCCTGGAGCACCTGAACGAGTGAAGGCCTTCGAGCTCCTCCCCACCCTGATCGGTCTTGTGGCCGACGAAGCGAAGGGCGCTGCCGACCCGGCCGGCCTCCTGTCGAAAGTCCGCCAGCGGCTGGAAGACATCCTGCACCATTCGTCGGCCTATCACTTCGGCCCCGCGGATCGCCTGATGCCGTGGGTGGCTCCGGAGACGCCCGTCGCCGACCCGACGCTCCGCTCGACCATCGTGACCTCCGTGCTGACCACCATTTGGGACGCCGACCGGGCGGCGCGCCGGACGAAACTGGCGGCCACAGTCACCGAGCTGGTCAAGGCGAACAAGCGGGTCCTGCTGATCGCGCCCAACACCCGGACCCTGACCGAAGCGTTGCTGGCCGCCGCCAGAGGGCTTCGCGGCGCGGGCCTCCAGTACCGCAGCTTTCTGTGCTGCTACGACCCTCCCGACAAGACCGTGGACAGCGGGATCAACCTGCGTGAGCTGACCTTCGACTTCCAAGTCTCCACCTTCCTCGGCAAGTCTCAGGCCGACAAGGCGGGCCTGCGGCGCAAGCTGGAACGCTACCTGGAACTCGCGCCCATTCTGCGCTACAAGGCCGAGAAACAGAAAGACCTCGACGAGGTGCGCCACCTCGAATGGCGCCTCCTCACGGCCCTCGGCGACGCCCAGGCCCAGATCAAAAAACTCCAGGGCCTGGTGACGTCGTACGAGGCCCTGCCCGTCTGGCAGCGCCTCAGCATGCAAGTGCTGGGCAGCAACGTGGCCACGATGAACGAGAACTGCGTGCTGTACGAGGCCCAGAAGCGGGAGTACATGAACGAGTTGGAGATCGTGCAGGCGCGCATCAACGAGCTGAAGCCGGAAGCCTACATCGATCCGGAAATGCGCCCCGAGTACGAGGATCTCAAAGAGGAGATCGAGCGCCTGGGGGGCGCCGCCAAAGTGCGGGAGGTCCTGGCCATGGAAGAGGACGTGAAGCGCCTGCCGTTCCTTCAGGCCAAGCGCGTGCTGGCCGCGACGGCAACCCGCGTGGTCGGCGATTCCATTTTCCGCCCTATCCGGTACGACGCATTGGTCATCGACGAGGGGCCCCGCATTCCCCTCCCCCTGCTGTTTGCCTGCGCCTGCCTCGCGCGCGAGCGGATCGTGCTGGCAGGCGACCCGCAAGATATCCCGCCCTCCACACCGGCACCCGGCGGCGCATCACGCGGCTGGCTGACGGCGCTGTCCGGTTCTTTCGCAGCGCCCGCGCGGCCCACACCGGCGTAGGGGCGGTTCGCGAACCGCCCTCCCCAATCCCACCCCTGTATCTTTTTAGATTCGCGCGCCGGCCGCCCATAACCCCGCTGTCCGTGACAATTCAAAAGGGGGTTGGCTCTGAAAGTAACTTTGGCCGGGAACCCGTGTCAAAAGAATAGAGGGCTTCCAGCATTGACTTTCCGGGCGGTCCGGTCGACAATAGCATTGTTGAAGATTTCAACAATATGGAGGTCCCATGGCAACGGTCAATTTCAGCGTGCCGGAGGCGGTCAAGCAGAAATTCAACAAGATGTTTGCCGGCAAGAACAAGAGCCAGGTCATTGCGGAGTTGATGATGCGGGCGGTGGAGGAGCGGGCATTGCACAAGCGCAGGGTGAAGGCGATGGAGGGTTTGTTGAAGTTGCGAGTCAGGAAACCCCATTTCAGTGATGCGGCCATCCGGGCCGCGCGCGAGTACGGGCGCCCGTGAGTCGGCTTGTGTTGGATGCAAGCGTCCTGGTGAAGTGGATTCTTCAGGACGACGACGGTGAGCCGGACACTGCTCAGGCCCTTGCGCTGTTCGAGAGTGTTCGTGCCGGCCGTGCCGGTCTGGTCCAGCCCATTCACTGGCTGGCCGAGGTGGCCGCAGTCTGTGTCCGTCTCAAGCCGGACATCGCGGCGCCGGCGACGGGCCTGCTCTACGCCATGGAGATCCCCGTCCGGAACAGTGTCGACGTCTACCACCGTGCCTGCGCGCTGGCGGTCGAGCTCGACCATCATTTGTTCGACACCCTGTACCACGCCGTTGCGCTCGATCTGCCCGACGCCACGCTGGTGACGGCCGACCGGCGCTACTATCGAAAGGCCAGGCGGCATGGCGCCATCGCGCTATTGGCTGACTTTTCCGTGCCCTAGCTTCCGCAATTCCGCCCCCTCGGCTTCAGCTCTGTTGTGCTCCACTTAAAATTTGGACAGGTATAAATTGGTCAGGAGGGAGATCAATGGAAACCGCAGTGAGGCCTGTCCAGAACAACGGTCGTGGGGTGAGACGTCGGTGGAACGCCGAGCAGAAGCCGGCGGTCTTGCAGGAGTGGAAGAACGGCGTGCCCCTAGAGGAAGTCTGCCGTAAATACGCCGTGAACGCGGCCCAGATGTACCGCTGGATACGGAGTCTCGACCAAGGGTTTAAGGAGCCGGGCGAGATGGTGCCGAAGAGCCTGGTGCTCGGGCTGCAGAAGTGGGTTGAGGAACTGGAGCGGGCGATGGGGCTGATCCCGTGCCATACACCCAGACGGAGCCCGGAATCGAACGGCTTGGCGGAGGCGTTCTTCGGGAGCTTCAAGCGGGATTACGTGTATCAGGCGTGCCTCGAAACGTTAGCGGCAGTGGAGTGCCAGCTCCCGGCGTGGATCGAGCACTACAACCAACACGCGCCACACAGCGCGTTAGGGATGCAGGCGCCGGCCGAGTTCTATGCGGAATGGAGAGTCAAAAACAAGACACAACCTGTCCCCAATTAAGTGGGGCAGTACAATATCTACTTCGGACAGGGATAGGGAAACGATGTCTCCGGCGGCGCGGGGATCATGACGTGGATCGTGCAGGGCTGGCGCTCCATGAGGAGCTGGCGGTTGGAGGAATAGACGATCTCTTCCACCGTCAAGGCCGGCCCGTACCGGACCCGGATCGTGTCCACGCCGATGTCGCTGGTCGCGCGCGTCCTCCGCAGAAAGACCTGCTCGCGCGCGTTCCGCTCCGGCTCATGCCCCGGCTTCAAGCCCCAGGGAATAAAAACGAGCGTGGCCCGCGACAGCTCCGGCCAGAGCTGCCGGCGGACGGCCGCGTCCCTCTCGTCCAGATACCGCGCCGCTTCTTCCTGGAGCCTCCGATGCCGGCTGCGATCCGTCTCCATGGACACCGGCAGCGCCGCATTCAGCTCGACGATACGCTGTTCCATCTCAGCGCGAGGCATCCCGGCCCGCATCACGCCCACCGCTTGCGTGATCTGCTCAACGGTCCGGGTATCGAGGTTGAAGGCCGCCGGGTACAGTCCGCAGGAAACGGGGTGCAGGAACGCCAGGATCCAGATCCCCATCGTCGCGCGCCAACGGGCAAACGGCCGAGGCCCGGGATGGGCCGTTTCATCGTCGTAATATTGCCTGAGCCAGCTCAGGACGAGAAACAAGATCAGGGAAACCGGGGCGAGAAACAGGTGCGTGGTGGCGACGTCGTTGATGTCGGGCAGTCGCGCCGGGATGTCCCAGGCCCCCCAGAAGGACAAGGCGGCCACCAGCAGCATCCAGGCCCAGGCGGCAGGGACGACCGTCTGCCCTATCCGATACGGATTCTTCAGACTGGACACGGCCGGAACTGTACCATATAATTCTTGCTCTCCGCTCTGTGCCGAAGTGGCGGAACTGGCAGACGCACTAGATTCAGGGTCTAGCGGGAGCAATCCCGTGCAGGTTCAAATCCTGTCTTCGGCACCAACACGCTCTCCTCGATGACGCAACTCCAACCCGCCACGCTCCAAGCCATCGCGCGGATCTTCGATGCCGTGGACTACACCGCCCTCGGCCCCATCTATTGCCACGAGGGCGGCGACGCGTTTTGGGAGGAACGGCGGGGGCCCTGCCAGGATCTCGGCATCAAGCTGGCCGGCCTGTTGCGCGACCGGCTTGCCCCGAATGGCCGGAGCCTGTACGTCGGCGCGGGCATCGCCGAGCTGCCCGTGCTGGCGATGGAGACGATGGAATTGAATCGCACGGTGGAAGCCTACAACCTCCGCGCGGAGGAAGTGACGGTGCTCAACACAGCCTGCGCTGGCCTGCCATTTGCGTTCCGGGCCAGGGACGCGCGGGAGGCGGTCGGCGCCTTTGACCATCTGTGGCTCGTCAGCGTGCTCAACGACCCGGAATGCTTTCCCGAGCTCGGCGCGCTGTCCTCCGGCCGCGCCAATCCCGTCACGTTCCATCCGGCCGAGTTCTCGATCGAGCGACAGGCCGTCTTCGCGCTCGCCGCCGGATGTCTCGACAAAGTGGCGCGTCCCGGCCTGGTCACCACGTCGGTGGAGGAGATTCCCTGGATCACGGACTGGTGCGAGCGCCGGGGCTTCGCGTGCGTGGTCGAAGACGAGGACTACCCGACGGCCATCGTCGAGGACCCCATCTGCTTCATCCGCATCGGCGCATGACGCCGACCGGCATCTGGCGCTATACTAGCCGCATGTTCCGGACCATCATCGAGCCATTCAAAATCAAGGTCGTCGAGCCGATCCGCATGACCACGCAGGAGGAACGGCAGGCGGTCCTGCGGCAGGCCCGCTACAACATGTTCGCCATCCGCGCGAAGGACATCCTCATCGACCTCCTGACTGACAGCGGCACGGCGGCCATGTCCTCCGAGCAGTGGGCCGCGATGATGCGCGGCGACAACGCCTACGCCGGGTCCAGCAGTTTTTACCGGTTCGAAGCGGAGGTCAAAGGCCTGACCGGCTACGCCCACATCATCCCGACCCACCAGGGCCGGGCCGCGGAGCGCATCCTCTTCTCGACGGTATGCGGGAAGGGCCAGATCGTCCCGAACAACACGCACTTCGACACGACGCGGGCCAACATCGAGCACACCGGCGCCGAGGCGGTGGACCTCGTGATCCCGGAAGGCAAACAGCCGCAGGCCAGGCACCCGTTCAAGGGGAACATGGATCTGAACCGGCTGGAGGCGCTCTTCAAAGAAGCGAAGCCCGGTCGGATTCCGCTCTGCCTGCTCACGGTGACGAACAATTCCGGAGGCGGGCAGCCGGTCTCGATGCAGAATCTCCGGGAGACGAGCGCCTTGTGCCGCCGCCACGGCGTCCCATTTTTCCTAGACGCCTGCCGGTTCGCGGAGAACGCCTACTTCATCAAACTCCGCGAGCCCGGCTACCAGGACAGGTCGCCGGCCGACATCGCCCACGAGCTGTTCCGCCTCAGCGACGGCTGCACGATGTCCGCCAAGAAGGACGGCCTGGTCAACATCGGCGGGTTCCTCGGCATGAACAACGAAGCCTGGGCCCAGCAGTGCCGGAACCTCCTGATCCTCACCGAGGGGTTTCCGACCTACGGCGGGCTGGCGGGCCGCGACCTGGACGCGATCGCGCAGGGCCTGCGCGAAGTGCTGGAGGAGGACTATCTGCGCTACCGGCTCCGCTCGGTCGAGTACCTGGCGGAGCGGATGACGGCGATCGGCTACCCGATGGTCCAGCCGCCGGGCGGGCACGCCGTGTACGTGGACGCGCGCGCCCTGCTCCCGCACATCCCGCCGAACCAATTCCCGGCCCAGAGCCTCTGCTCCGCGTTCTACGAGCACGGCGGCGTCCGCACGGGCGAGATCGGCAACGCCATGTTCGGGCGCACGGTGGACGGCGAGGAAATCCCCGCGGACATGGACCTCGTACGCATCGCCATCCCCAGGCGGGCCTACACCCAGAGCCACATTGATTACGTGATCGAAGTGGCCGAGCACGTCTACAAGCTGCGCGAGTCCCTGCGCGGCTTCCGCGTCATCAAGCAGGCGCCGGTGCTACGGCATTTCACGATCGAGTTCGAGCCGGTTTCACCCCCACCCTCCCCTCCCCCCTCCGAGGGGGAGGGTTAGGGAGAGGGGGCCTCCATGGAAAACCTGGTGCCCACGGAGATCGAGGAGTACGCGGCGGCCTGCTCCGTGGCCGAATCGGACGTCTGCCGGACGATCCGCGAGGAGACGTACCGGACGCAGGACTGCCCGCAGATGGTGGTGGGGCCGTTGGAGGGCGCGTTTCTCAAAGTGATGGCGCTGGCCGTGCACGCCAAGCGGGCCCTGGAGATCGGGACGTTTACGGGTTACAGTGCGCTGGCGATGGCGGAGGCGCTGCCGGACGAGGGCACGGTGCTCACCTGCGAGATTGATGCCGACTCGGCGGCCTTTGCGCGCCGGCACTGGGACAAGAGCCCGCACGGCAGGAAGATCCATGTCCGCGTGGGGCCGGCGCTGGAGACGCTGGCGGCGCTGAAGGGGCCGTTCGACCTGATCTTCATCGACGCCGACAAGGCCAACTACGTGAACTACTACCGGCGCGCGCTCGATCTCATCTCGCCGACCGGTGTGATTCTGATCGACAACGTCCTCTGGAGCGGGCGGGTCCTCAACTCCCACGGTCCCGACCCCTCCACCGCCGCGATCCAGGATTTGAACCGCGTCGTCTCGTCCGACCCCCGCGTCACCGCCGCCCTCCTCACCCTCCGCGACGGCGTCTTCGTCATCAAGCCGAAGGCGGTTTAGCGCTCGAAGAGCCGCACCTGGCCGGTGTCCGGGTCGTAGCCGACGGTGAGCCGGCCGTGGAGGACCTTCACGAGGTGCTCGCCGGCGAGCGCGCGCCGCCAGCCCTGCATGAGAGGCAGTTGCTCGGCGGGACCCTTGCCCCGATGCAGGGCGAAGACATCGAGATCGGCCGACGTGGCCAGCAACTGCGGCGCGATGAAAGCCTCGACCGCGCGAACCTTCAGCGCCGTCCCGAGCAGATCGGCCAGCCCGGCCGTTTCCGGATCGATCCGCTTGCGTTTCTCGACCCGCGGCAGGTCGCGCTCCGCAACGTCCAGGCCATGCTTGACCGCTCCGACCAGCGCCTCGCCGTATTTCTCCACCTGGGAGGGCTGGATGCCGCGCAAGGCCCCCAGCGCCAACATTGTCGTGGGCGTGCGCCGGGCGACCTCGACCAGGATCTCGTCGCGCAGGATCCGCCCGCGTGGCCGGTCCCGCCTTTTGGCCTCATGCTCGCGCCAGGCGGCCAGCTCCCGCAGAATGCCGCGCGCGCGCGGATGCAGGCCCTCCCAGCCCTTGATGCGCTGGTACCGGAGCCGCGGGTCGCGCGACTCCTCCCCGGCCAGGGTCAGCAACCGATCAAATTCCTCCTCCACCCACTCCAAGCGCCCCAGCGTCTTCAGCTTGCCGTGCAAATGGTCGTACAAGGAAAAGAGATGCCGCACATCCTCAAGCGCGTAAGCGATCTGCTGCGGGGTCAGCGGGCGCTGCGCCCAATTCGTGAAGGTCTCGGATTTGTCCAGGACCACACCGACGACTTGTTGCACGAGTTGGCCGTAGCCGACCTGCGCCCCGTACCCCACCATCGCCGCCGCGATCTGCGTGTCGAAGATGGGCGCGGGCACGGCCCCGGACAGCACCGAGAAAATTTCCAGGTCCTGCCGACCGGCGTGGACCACCTTCAGCAGCCGGGCGTCGTTCAGAAGGTCCAGGAATGGATCGAGCCGGCGGACTTCCTGATGATCGATGATCGCGGTCACGTCCCCCGCCGCGACCTGGATGATTTCAAGGCGGGGATGGAAGGAATCCTCGCCCATGAATTCCGTGTCCACCGCCAGGCGCTCGTGCTCCCGGAGCCGCCCGCAGAGGGCCTTCAAGCCCGCTTCGTCGCGGACGTACTCGGCCTCCTGGTACTTCTTGGTCACAGCGGACATTTCGGCATTATACGATGGACGGGCCGGAGGCGGCGACGCGCCGCCCGGGGACTCCCCCGGGAGCAGCGCGCCGGCCCAGGAATGAGAACGCGGTCTATTTGCGCAGGAAAGGCTTGGTATCCTGGCTTGTGGCACCGGTCACGGTCAGGAACTCCATCCCCTTCTTGCCATCCGGGACCGTGGTCGTGATCGTCTTGTCGTCCACCTGGGTGAACTTGGCGGCTCCGCCGGGCCCGAAGGAAACCATGCTGATACAGCCGGGCTCGCCGAAGTTTTCGCCGGTGATGGTCACCTTGTCACCGGTCTTGCCTTCGTCCGGGCTGATCTTCTTGATCTTGGGGGTCTCACCCGAGCAGACACGGCCCTTCGTCAGCCGAGGCGACTTGGCGGCCTCGGCCTTGTTGCTTTGGATCCCACCGCCCGGCTTCGCGGCCGCCGGGGCCTCCTTGGCCTTCTTTTCCTTCTTGGGCTCGTCGGCCGCCGCCGCCAGACCGACCTGGCCCACGAATGCAACCGCCGTCAGAATGCCCAGTATGCGAATCACTCCAGTCATCGTCATGGCCTCCTCCAGTCACAGGGTTGCGACACCAAGGACGTAAGTACGGGATGCATCGTAATCCACTGCGCAGCGGGAGTCAAGGCTAAGCCGGGAAAGCCCGGAACGCCGCGGCATTCCCTCCTTTACCGTCCTGATTCTTTATCGAGCAGGTAGGCATTGAGGTACGGCGCCTTCAGGACCGCCGGGGAACGGCCCTTCACGGGAGGGTCCAACTCGAACCCAGCCTTGCCTCCCAACTGCCAGACGACCTTTGCGGACAAAGACTCCGTGACTTCCCGCCCATCGGCGCTGCGAAGGTTGAACAGGATGGTGACGCCCTGGTTCGGCCGCAATGGCTGCTTGAGCGACATGGCCACGCCGGTCCGGCTCACGTTGCTGAGGCTGCCCCAATGGGTCTTCCCGCCGCCGGTCACGCCCGCCCGGACCTGGAGCGTGAACCGCGGAACCTTGCGCCGGTCGCTGAACTTCGAGTCGTCGGACCTGTACGGCGGGCTCAAAGTCGGATCACTCGGGCCGTGAGGCGCGGCGCATGATGTCCTTGTCGAAGTAGTTCACGGCCATGCCGGCGTCGAGGACGATCCCCTGGGCGTTGATGCCGGCCGAGCGCTCGCTCAGGAGGAACGCCGCCGCGTTGGCGACCTCCTGCGTCGTCACCCCCTTCTTCCGCAGCGTCAGCCGCTCCGCGTAGAGATAGTAGTCCGCATAGCCGGGGATGCCGGCCGAGGCCGAAGTCTTGAGCAGGCCGGGGTTGACCGAGTTGAAGCGGACGTTGGAGAACGAACTAAAAGATTTGGCGAGGAAACAGATGGTCGAATCCAGCGCGGCCTTCACGGGGCCCATGATGCCATAGCTTTCGGCCGCCATCTTTGTGGTCGAGATGGAGACCGCCACGACGGAGGCGTCAGGGACCAGGATGGTCTTGAAGGCGTTCGCGATGGCGATGAGCGAATAGCAGGAGATGTCCACGGACTGGAGGAAGGCCTTGCGGGTCGTCTCGTGGAAGGGCTTGACGCCGCCCTCGTAGTCCAGAAAGGCGATGGAGTGCACGAGCCCGTGGATCGCCGGATGGGCTTTGCCGATGTCGCGGGCCACGGCGAGGATTTCCTCTTCCCGCGCCACGTCGCAGACGTGAATCTCCGCCTTCGGCAGCAGCTTGCCGACGCTGTCCTTGCGCTCTTTCGACCGCACGACATAGACGACCGTCGCTCCTTCCGCTTCCAGCGTCTGGCCGATGTGGTAGGCGACGCTCTTCTTGTTCGCCACGCCGAAGACGACGATCGTCCTGCCTTCAAAGCCGAGAAAGCTCACGCCGGACTCCTCATGGTCGGTCCCTCGCCGACGTCCGCCATGCCGACGATGAACTCCGTGCGCAGCACATTCTGCCCGTCCACGCCGACTGAACCCTTCATGATCAACGCGCCCATGAGCTCTTCGACGATCTCCGCCTCGATCACCAGCCGGGCGCCGGGAAAGACGGGCCGCCGGAAGCGGGCGTTCTGGATCTTGCTGAGCACCGGCACCTTCTTCGGATCGAGCGTGCCGCGGCCGAACAGGAGCGCGGCGCCTGCCTGGAACACGCACTCGCAAATTAGCACGCCGGGCATGATGGGCCGACCGGGGTAGTGCCCCGCCAGGTACGGCTCCTCCGGGTGCAGCGTCTTGACGGCCTTGATGCGGCGGTCGTCCCGCTCGAGCACCTCGTCGAGAAAGAGGAAGGGCGGGCGGTGGGGGAGCAGCGTCAGCACCTCGTTCGTCCGGGCCGTCACTTTACAGGCCTCCGTCCACGGACAGGACCGAGCCGGTGATGTAGCCGGCCTCGCGGGAGGCCAGGAAGAGCACACAGTATGCGACATCGTCGGGCGTCCCGAAGCGCTTGAGCGGAATCGACGCGAGGTAGTCCTTGCGGAGCTTCTCCGGCAGGTCCGCGACGAACTCCGTGTCGATGAACCCCGGCGAGACGCAGTTGGCCGTGATCCCGCGCGAGGCCACCTCCTTCGACAGCGAGCGCGTCATCGCGATCTGCCCGGCCTTGGAGGCGGCGTAGTTCGCCTGCCCCTCGAACCCGAAGCGGCCGGCCGGCGACGTGATCGTGATGATGCGACCATAGCGGTTCGGCATGAACCGGTGCACGGCCAGCTTGGCCATGTTGAAGGCGCCGGTCAGGTTGACGTCCAGGACCTGCTGCCAGTCCTCCGGCTTCATCATCGCCAGGACGGCGTCCTTGCGGATGCCGGAGTTGTTGACGAGGACGGAGAAGTTCTTGTGCTCCGCGTCGAGGTCCTTGTAGAAGGCCTCGGCCTGCGCGTAGTCGGCGACGTCGAACTTGCGGAGATGGAGCTCTTTGGCGGCTGGGCCCAGAGCGGTCTTGAACGCCTCCGTTGCGGCGTCATTGGCGGTGTAGGTGGCCACGACCGTCGCGCCCGCCTCGAGGAAATGCCGGGAGATGGCCCGGCCGATGCCGCGGGTGCCCCCGGTGACGACGACGGTCTGGTCGCGGAAATCAAACATGGGAGGCCGCCGCCGCCTGCCCCAAGCCGCCCGCGGCGATTGATTCCTGACGGATAAATTTATCCACCTCGTTGGCCACGATGACGCCGTAGTTGATGGCGCCCAGCCAGCCGGACATGATGATGCCCACGGAGCCGGCGTGAAAGAGCCCGCTGATCACTTTCGCAAGGTTCTGGCTGATCTTCAGCCCCTCGAACTTCGTGCCGAACGACGCGCCCGCCATGTGCCGGGTGTAGTACTCGAACGTCCGCGGGGTGGACGCCTCCAGGTGGTCGATCTTGTCGCTGACGCCCGGCAGGTACTTCTCCAGCGTGTCCACCACGCCCTTGATCAGCTTGTCCTTCTCCCGCCGGTAGGCCTCCTCCGACAGCGTGATCCAATCCTTGTAATTGGCGTTCGTGGAGCAGACGATCGCGTACCGGTCCGATCCGGGCCGCGTGTCGGGGTAATAAAAGGAATAGGTCCGGCTCGTGACGTCCATCGAGTTGAGGGCCTCTGTATCGAATTCCGGATGGGTCGAGGTGAAGAACAGGTCCCCGACATAGGGGATGCACTCGCCCTTGCGGACGCCCATGTACACCTGGCAGCTGCTGCTGTTGAGGCGGACGGCGGCGGCCTCGCGGAGGAAATCCGGGCTGAAGTGCTCGTCGCCCACAAGCTTGTGGATGGTGGACTTGAGGTTGGCGTTCGAGAGGACGGCCTTGGCGCGAATCGTCCGGCCGTTGCAGATCACGCCCGCCACCCGCCCACGCTCGACGAGCACTTTTTCCACCAGTGCGTGGTGGCGCAGGTCCACCTTGTTGGCCTTGAGCGTCGCCTTCATCTTCATGATGAGCTTGTCCGTGCCGCCCCGGAAGGTGTAAACGCCCTTGCTCATGAAGTTGGAGAAGACGATGCCGAACGTGATGGCGGGGTCATCCAGCGTGGACCCGTTGGCGTAGGCGATGGGCTCCATCAACAGGCGCCACACGTCGGGGCGGCCGGGGAAGTACCGTTCGAAGAGCTCGCGGGTGGTCGTCTTCTGGTCGTCGTAGAAGTTCATGCCGCGGGCGAACTTGAAAAACGCCTCGACGGTCTCGGCCGGGATCTTGAAGTGGTTGACCAGCTTGTCGGTGAAGTCGGCCCGGTCGAAGGTCGTGGTGAAGGAGAACTGGGGATTGTCGAACCGGATGCCCTTGAGCTGGACGATGGACTCCGCGATGTCCGCCGACCAGTACTTGCGGCAGGTCTTGATCATGCCGATGGGGAAGCCGTGGAGCGAGATGTCGAAGATGTGGCCGCCTTTCCGCTTGAACCACGTCGCCATGCCGCCGAAGTTGTAATGGTGCTCCAGCAGCAGCACCGCATAGCCGCAGGTCGCCAGCCGGTTGGCGGCCGTCAGCCCCGCGAGCCCCGAGCCGACGACGATGACGTCGTAGTCGGGCTTGACGTCTCTGAGCCAGTCTTGCGCCATCTATTCCATCTTTTCCCTCGCCCTTGAAGGGAGAGGGTTGGGGTGAGGGTGACTCAACATTTCACTGATCCACGATAATTCCGTTCGTCCTGAGCCTGTCGAAGGGCGCTTCGATTTCCGTCTTGCCTGTCGCCCTTCAACGCAACGTGGATTACGCCTGTTCATCGAGTTCTTTCAGAACTCTTCCATCCTTTGCTCTCCACTCAATAAGTCCATTCGCGCTGCCGCCTTCAATAACGGCTGCGGCCGCGCTAGGACTAGAAAACTCGAAGTCTTTTGTAAACAGATAAAATCCGTCCTTCTGGACTAGGGTGCCATCGTCAATCAACTTTTTGCGGAGAGCGACGACATACGGCCATTTCTTCGCGGATAGGCGTTCCTGTAACACTGCTGTAGAACCCTGAAGTACCACAAACCCGTCAGGCGAGCGATGTCCACGCGCCTCAGCGCCCTTCATGCGGCAGAAAAGAATGCCACCGGATTGTTGCTTCGCTGCAGGTTGAGCGATGGGGATGAGAAGATCAGAACCGAGCACAGGCAACAGTTGATGGATGCGAGAAAGAAAAACCTCCATATCCTCGCGATCCGATTCGGGAAGCCTCGATCCGCTCGCTTGATTTTGCTCTAAGGTAAACCTACCAACTTTGCTGGCCTCACTAAGGAGTCGGTTCTCCAAGTATCTAACATGAGCTTTTGTGAGGTTCTCGTCCTTGCTGACAAAGACGATAGCCGAAGTCCAAAATTCCTTGGTCTTGTGTTGTTTCAGGCGATCACGAATGACCTCCGCCTCTCCGATGTAGGCACGTGGTGAGCCAGAAACCGGATCGACACCAGACAAGATATAAATGCCAGGTTTATCGACCTCTTCGCGCTGAAGCAAATCGTCAAGTTCCGTTCGAGGTGCCGCTATCGCCTTGCCCGTCCAGTTAGAGATTTCTGCTGTTCGCAGACTTTTAGCGTCTCCGCACGGCAAGAACAGTTTAATTGTGGCAGATAGCATAGCGATCAATAGGCATGCCTGTTAAACGCCCCGACAGAATTTTCTTGGATTGTGCCCCACATAACTACCCGTGTCAACGTAACTTCGTACGAGAAATCTTATCGTTCATCCTTCGACAAGCTCAGGACGAACGGCTAGTCCCGCCCCTCGCCAACCTCGCTACCTCTGCCCAATCTCCCCGCATCAACGCTTCTTTCTTCTTTCGGCTCCAGCCCTTGATCTGGCGTTCTCGGCACAAGGCTTCCTCGCGTGAGGGGAATTCCTCAGAAAACGCCAGCGTCACAGGATGTCTGTTTTGCGTGTACCCTTCAATCTCGCCAGCCTGGTGTTCGGCCATCCGCTTTCCCAGGTCGTCTGTGTGTCCTGTGTAATAGGAATTATCCACGCAACGCAAGATATACATCCAGAAGCTCACGATCTGACTCATACGCCCTTCGACAAGCTCAGGGCGAACGGAAATCGCTGCTCAGTACATCCCCTCACCCTACCCTCTCCCTCAAGGGGCGAGGGAAGTGCGCTATTTCTTCAGCACGTGCAGGTTGGCCATCGAAATCCCGCTCAACATCGCCCCGATGATGCCGAGGAAGCCCTGGTCGTTGCCGCAGATGAACAGGTTGTCCAGGTGCGTCCGCCCGGTCTTGAGTTTGCCCGGCGCTCCGTATACCGCTCCGTTCACGTGGCCCGTCCAGTGCTTGATGGTCCGGGGGGTGAAAAAGTCCGTGAACCGGCTGTGTGCCCTGAAGTCGGGGACGAATTTTAGCACTTCCTGGTGGATTCGCGGAAGCCACTCCGCTTTGGCCTGCACGTAGGCCGGCTGCTCAAGGGCGGCCCAGCGGTCGAAGCTGGCCAGGCAGGTCAGGCGGATCATGGGCTTGGCGATGGGCTTGTCGAAGAGAAAGTTGTCGGGACAGCAGATGACGCCGCTCCGGGGATCGACAAGGTCGGCGGGCACCGCATAGTGAAACTCCTTACCGGTGTTGTAGAAGATGATGGTGGCGTCGTGGCCGAGCGCCTTCATCGGCTTGTCCAGCACGTGGATGACCTCAATGAACGACATCCGCCCCTCCAGGGGCGTGAGTTTCTCCGGATCGCAATCGGTGCACAGGCGCATCGTCTCGACGTAGCCGGCCGAGGAAAAAATGACGCCGGCCGTGAGCGTCTCGCCGCTGTCGAGCTCCACGGCCTTGACCCGCCCCCCCTCAACGCGCAGCGACCGGACCCCGCATTTCATCCGGACGGTCCCGCCGACCCCCCGCACCTTCCGGCGCAGGGCCGTGATGATGCGCCGGACGCCTTCACGGGGCCGGGCCAGGCCCTCGCAGAAGATGCTCTTGAACATCACCACAAACTGGCCGAACTCCATGTCGTGCTCTTCGGCGTTGCCGTAAATCATCAGCGGGCAGAAGATCATGTCGACCAGGAGCGGGTCGGTCAGGAAGCGCGCGACGACCTGCCGTCCCGACAGGGGTTTCGCGTCGAGGTCGAGTTCGTCATAGTCCCGGATGTGGCGCACGAGACGCAGGAAATTATCCTTCTGGGCGGGGAACTTCTCGATGACCTCCTGGACGAAGAATTCAAAGTCGTTGTTGAAGCGGAGCGAGATGCCCGGAAAGCGCACCTCGGACTGATATTGGGGAGCCAGCCCGAAGTCCTCCGGCGTGAGCCGCAATTGCCGGTAGATCTTGGTGAGGGGGGCGCCGCGGGTGCCCGGCGGCACGTAATTGGTCATGGCATGGAGGCCGACGTCGAACTGGTAGCCGCCCAGCGCATAGAACGAGTTCAGGCCGCCGGCCGCGTAGTGTCGTTCCAACACGCACACCGTTTTATCGAAATAGGCCAGACGGATGGCCGCCGCCAGGCCCGACATGCCGGCGCCGATGATGATGACGTCATAGTGGGAGGGAGGCATGGGAAAATGGGGACAGTCCCCATTTAAGAAGGGGGACTGTCCCCCTTCTTGTCAGAGGTCTTTGAGCTTGGGCGCGAGGTAGGCCACGCAGCTGTCCAGGCTGGCCAAGTGCCCATAGTCGGCTTCAGGGACTTCGACCTTGTAGCGCTTGCGCAGCTCCATCACGATGTCGAGAAAGTCCATGGAGTCCAGCTCGAGCTGTTCCCTGAGCGCCACGTCGCTCTTGAGATGGCTCAGGTCCTCATCAGGCGCGATCACACTGATGATCTGAAGGATCGCTTGATTGATCTGATCGTTCGTCATGTCGAGACTTCCCCGAGGTCCGGCCGGGCACAATCGGCCTCAGAAAATACACGATTTATATCCGTTTTACAACCACTACCGAGTTAATTCCCAGCATGCCCGAGGAATTGTTCAGGATATAGTCCACGCGGGGCAATTTTTGTGGAGAATTCAGCACTAAATTGGGGACTTCGCATTGGGGATCCAGGTGGTCCACGTTGATGGTCGGGTGGACGATGCCGTCGTCGAACGAGGGCAGATTGCCCGCCAGTTCCAGGGCGCCGGCGGCGCCCATGGCGTGGCCGATGAAGCTTTTGGTGTTGTTGAAATGGGTCTTCGGGCAGTCGGCGAAGACGGTCCGCAGCGCTTGGCACTCCTGGATGTCGCCGAGGGGGGTCGCCGTGGCGTGGGTGCTGACGATGTCGATGTCCTGGGGGCCGATCCCGGCCCGCTTCAGGGCCGCCTGCATGCACTCGATGTGCCGCTGGGCATTGGGCAGGACGAAGTCCGACGCGTCCGAATTCATGTGGTGGCCGACGATTTCCCCGTAGATCCGGGCCCCTCTCGCCTCGGCATGGTCCAGGCGCTCCAGGACGAAGACGCACCCGCCTTCCGAGCACACGATGCCGTTGCGGTCGCGGTCGAAGGGGCGGGACGCCCTGGCCGGGTCGGCGTGGCTCGCCAGCGCCCCCTGGCTGGCGAAGCTGGCGAAGATGCCGAACGTGTGGATGCTCTCGGAGACCCCGCCCGCCACCGCCACGTCCACTTCGTCCAGCAGGAGCATCTGGACCCCCTGGATCAGGCCGGCGTTCCCCGCCGCGCAGGCCGCGCCGATCGTGTAGTGGGGGCCGGTGATGCCCATGTTCAGGGTGACCTCGCCGGCCGGGGAGTTGGCGACCGTCCGGGGGTTGTGGTGGTGCGACCAGAACTTGGTGTCGTAGTTGTACTGGCTGATGTTGTAGATCTCGTTCTCGGTCTCCACGTTGCCGTGCTCCGTGATGCCGAGATAGACGCCGATGCGGCTCTTGTCGAGCGAAGGGAAGCCCAGCGTCGAGTCGGCCATCGCCTCCTGCGCGCAATAGATCGCGATGGACCCAGCCCGCGTGCCCCGGCGGACCTCCTTCTTCAACTGGTACTTGAGGGGGTCGTAGTTGCAGACGCCCGCGAGCACCTTGCCCATGTAGCGGGTCTCGAACCAGACGACGCCGGAGACTCCCTTCAGGAGGTTCGCCCGGTACTCGGCCAGCGTGTTCCCGTTGGGCGAGGTGAGCCCGATCCCCGTGATGACGATGCGACGGCGGTTGTTCATGTTGCCTGGAGTGCTTTGATCGTTCGCTCTAATCCGTCCTCGGTGCTGATCCGCGGTGCGTAGCCAAGGTCTTTGCGCGCCTTCGAGATGTCGAAGTAATGCGAGGTGGCCAATTGATCGGCCAGGAACCGGGTCATCCGCGGCTCCCCTCGAAGCGGCAGCACAGTATAGGCCATTTCCAGGGCCGCTCCAACTGTCCGGGCAAGTCCATGGGAAATCGTACGGCGGACGCCGGGGATGCCCAGCCGTTCCAGGATCAGATTGATCCAGGGCCAGAGCGATACGGGCGTCCCCTGGGAAATGAAATACGCTTGGCCGTTGACCGGCGAGCCGTCGCCGAGGTGGTCCGCCGACAAAAGGTGCGCGTCGGCCGCGTTCTCGACGTAGGTGACGTCCACCTGGTTCGTGCCGTCGCCCACCTGGACCAGAAGTCCCTTTCGGGCCCGGTCAATGATCCGGGGGAACAGGTGGGGATCGCCCGGTCCATAGATCAGATGCGGACGGAGCGAGGCCGTCAGCAATCCGCCTTGGCCGTTCGCCGCGAGGATGAGCCGCTCGGCCCGGGCTTTGGTGGCGGGATAGGGGCAGTCGTAGCGCGAGGGATAGGGGACCCGCTCATCCGCATGCTCCAGATTGCCGGCGGCGGAGACGACGCTCGGCGTGCTGGTGTAGATCAGCTTTCGCACGCCCGCCTTCCGGCATCCATGGAGGACGTTCTCCGTGCCGACGACGTTGGGGCCGTAGTACGAGTCCCACGAGCCCCAGTAGCCCGCCAGCGCCGCGACATGGAAGACCGCGTCCATACCGGCGCAGGCGCGCCCGACAGCCGCCGCATCCTGAATATCCGCGCAGACCGTCTCCGCGCCTATCTTGTCCAGGTCGGGATAGCGCCGCCGGCCCAGGACCCTGACCTTGTCTCCCCGCGCCAGCAGTTTCGTGACGATATGCCGGCCGAGAAAGCCGCCCCCGCCCGTCACCAGCGCCTTCATCGCAACTGCTCCGCGGCCCAGCGGGCCAGCTTGTCCCGTGAGATCTTCACGTTGTGGCGCACGTCCACAGGGAAGCTCTTATGGAACAGAACCGTGGCGATCCCCGCGGTCAACGGAGTGGCCGATCCCAGCCACAGCAATTCTTCGGTGAACCGCTTCGCTTCGCCGGCGGTCGCAGGAAACCTGCCTGGAACTGGCTCGATCACGATCACCGGCCGCTGGCTTCCCGAGGGACCGATGCCTACAAGGGCCGAGCGAAACACGTCGTGGTGCTGGTTGAAGATCTCCTCGCAAGGCACGGTGAACAGCGTGCCTGCGGCGGTCCGCACTCGGTCGGCCTTACGCCCGCAGAACCAGAGGCGATCGCGTTTGTCGAGGTAGCCGACGTCTCCCATGCGGTGCCACCATGAATTGCCATCGGGGATCTTGGCGAGCGCCGTCGCCGCCTCGCGCTGGTAGTAGGCACGCGTGACTACGGGACCTTTCACGACGATCTCGCCGATTTTGCCGCGCGGGAGGACCAGCCGATCGTCCCAGGACGGAATCGCCTCATCGGTGATGCGGATGACGCGAAGGGTGATGCCCGGCAACGCCTTGCCGACGCAGGTGCCCTTGCCGGCGCGGGTGAGCGAGGCGGTCTCGCTCAGGACTTCGCGCGCCGTGATAGAGGACACCGGCAGGGCCTCCGTGGCGCCGTAGGGCGTGTGGGCGTCGGCGCGGTCCGGGAGGATGCGCTGGACCCGTTCCAGGATGGCGGGCGAGACGGGCGCGCCCGCCATAAGGACGCGCCGGAGCGACGGCAGCGTCAGATTCCGCTCCACGCAGTATGTTCCGACCCGGTCCCAAATGGCCGGCGAGCCGAAGGACTGTGTGACGCGATAGGCCTGGATCTCGGCGACGAATTTCTCCGGATCCACCCGGGCGGGATGGGCCGGGTCCATGTCGGGAATGACGATGGTCACGCCCATGGCCACGCTGAAGAGCGCGAACAGCGGGAACGCCGGCAGATCCACCTCGCCTTCCTTAATGCCGTAGTAGTCGCGCAGCGCTCGCACCTGCGCGTCGAACATGCCGTGCTCGTACCGCACGCCCTTGGACGCGCCCGTGCTGCCGGAAGTGAACAGGATTGCGGCTGCGTCATTCGCCCTTGTCGGTGCACAAGGAAACTCGCGCCAAATGGATTCGCGAGTCTGTGCGAGCGTCGGGCCGCCCCAGAACCAACGCCGGCCCACCGTGACCGCCGTTTTGACGGTCCGGAACGCGCGGGGACACAGCGCCCGCGCCGCCTGCGCGATGGGGACCGCGATGTAGGCCTCGGGCGCCGCCTCTTCGATACAGCCGAGGAGATTCGCCCTGCCCATGCCGGGATCGATCAGGACCGGGACCGCGCCCAGCTTGAAGAGCGCGAAGGTCAGGCTGAAGAACTCCAGCCCCGGCCTCACCATCAGCACCGTGCGGGTGCCGCGTCCGATGCCGAGGCGGCTCAACCCCCAGGCGTACCGGTCGCACTCCTCGTTCAGTTGCCGGAACGTGAGTGACACCCCGCCCTTCGGATGAATCACCGCGGGCTGATCGGGATGCGTGCCGGCCATTCGCGGTAGGTGGGCCGCGATGTTGAGCAGAGCGGGCTCGGTCGAGGCGGTTGGGGATGAGGCCATCACCGTCATGGGATCGGATGCTTGGCGAAGAACTCGCGCACCCAGGGAATGATCTGCTCGTGCGCGTCTTCGACCACGTAGTGGCCGGCATCCGGAACCCGCCGGACTTCGGCCTGGGGGAACCGCTTCTGCCATTCCGCGAGAAAGCCGGTGGTAAAGCACCAGTCCCGCTCGCCCCAGATGATGAGCATCGGGCGATCCTGAAAGGCCGACAACCCCATGCCGATGTCCTCCACCAGCCGATACGTCGGATGCGCCGGGCTCATCGGGATGTCCTGCACGAAACGTAGGAGGGCGATGCGGTGGGCGTAGCTGTCGTACGGGGCGAGGTAGCCGGCCTTCACGGCCGGGGTCATGCGTTCCTGCTTGGCGCAGGCCATGGCGGGCGCGAGGCCGGCAAAAGCATTGAGCCCGCGCACCGCCAGCGCGCCGACGAGCGGCAGCTTGCAAATGTTGATCCGGAAGGGAATCCGGGACGCGGGAAAGGCCGCCGTGTTGAAGATAACGAAGCGTTTGACCCGTTCCGGATGGCGCTCCGCGTACCCCATCCCGATGGCCCCCCCCCAGTCGTGCAGGAACAGCGTCGTGCGCTCCAGCTTGAGCGAATCGAGCAGGGCCTCCAGGTTCGCGATGTGCCGTTCGAGCGTATAGGGATAGTCCTGGGGCTTGTCGGAGAGCCCGCAGCCCATGTGGTCGGGAGCGATGACCCGGTGCGTATTGCGGAACTCGGCGATCAGCGCACGGTAGTGAAAGGACCAGGTAGGATTCCCGTGGAGCATGACGAGGGGATCGCCTGTCCCTTCGTCAAGATAGTGATACTTGCGGCCTTCGAGCGACAGATAGTGGGATTCAAACGGGTACAGCTTCCGGAAGGCGTCCACGCGTCACTACCAGGTCACGCCCAGCATCAGGCAATTCAGGCCGCTCCCGATTCCCAGCAGGGCCAGCTTCTCGGCGCGCCGGACGTGACCGGCTTCGATGCTGAGAGCCATGGTGACGGGTAAAGACACCGACCCCATGTTGCCCAGAAATCCGACGGTCGGGAAGTCGATCGCGGGGTCCAGCTTCAGCGTCTCGAACAGCAGGCGGCGGTGCGCCACACCGACCTGGTGGCAGAAGGTCCGGGCCACGTCGGCGTCGCTCCAGCCCAGCTCCCGCTTGAAATCGGCCCAGGTCCGCCCGGCCAGCTCGCAGCCCCGGTGCAGGAGCTCTTCCGATTGCGTGGACATTTCCGCCCGACTGTCGGAGTCCAGGCCCGTGTCGGCGCTGCCGCGGCAGAGGTGATTCTGCTCCGAGTCGGTTTGCACGGCGCCGCCGGCGAGGGAATGGCCGTGCTTGGAGACGGCGGCATGGGTCATGACGATCGCCGCCGCCCCGGAGCCGATCGTGAGGGATGCGAAGGCGTCCTTGAATTTCTTGCGGGTCATGGCGGCATCGGCGAGAAGCTGCCGGATGGTCGTTTCGACCAGGGGCTTCCCGTTCTCCCCGGCGACGAGGAGCCCGCGCTTGATCTGTCCCAGCTCGATCATGTTGCCCAACGCCACCATCCCGTTCAGCATGCCGAGGCAGGCATTGGAAATGTCGAAGATCGTGGCCCGGGGCGAAATCTTCAAGCGCTCATGGACGACGGACGCGGTCGCCGGCTCCAGAAAATCGCGGGACACGGAGCAGTTGATGATGCATTCGATCTCCTGCCCGAACACCCCGGCCTGTTCGAGCGCCTTTTTCCCCGCCAGGGACGCGACGTCGCTCGGACTCGTGCCGTCGTCCCAGAACCGCCGTTCCCGGATGCCGCTCATCAGCTCCAGGCGCCCGTACGGCAACTGCAAGCGATCGTACAGGGGGCTGAGGCGCGCCTCGATCTCCGCCGAGGTGACCACCTGCTTCGGCAGCTCGTACCCGATGGACTCGATGCAGACGTTGGAATAGCGCATGGATAGCAGGATTCTAATGAAGCTTCGAAAGGGGGTCAAGGATGTTTGCTTTGCCGGCAGGCCGGGTCTAGAATCCGGCCACTCGGCGACTGCGCGGGGTGGCAATGCTGCTTGACAGGATTACCGTCATTGAAGGCGACATCACGCAGCAAGTCGTGGATGCGATCGTCAACGCCGCGAACAATGCCCTTGCGCCCGGCGGTGGGGTCGCCGGGGCCATTCACCGGGCGGCCGGACCGGGTCTGTGGGAGGAATGCCGGACGCTCGGCGGCTGCGCAACCGGTGAGGCGAAGATCACGAAAGGCTATAATCTACCGGCCGAGTGGGTGATTCATACGGTAGGCCCCGTGTGGCAGGGCGGCGCCCGTCAGGAAGACGAACTGCTAGCGCGCTGTTATCGCAACAGCCTGGCGCTGGCCGAGCGACACGCCCTCAAGACGATCGCGTTTCCCTCCATCAGCACCGGCATTTTCGGCTTTCCGATGGAGCGCGCCGCACGCATCGGAGTAGCCGAAATCAAATCTTTTCTTGAGCGCAACGCATCGCTGGAGAGGATCCTCCTCGTCTGCTTCGGAGAACAGGCCCTTCGCTGCCATGCCGCGGCGGTGAAGGAACTCATCGGGTAAGGAATCCCCCGCCTGGGCGTTTGCTTTAGGAGATGCGCGAGGCTAGAATCTGCCTGCTGAATTGCCGGCGTGGATGGCCGGGAAGGGATGCGCGATGCCCGACAATACCGAGGTCGTGGAGCCTGCGCAACGGGAATCCCGCTTGACCGCCTCGTTCGCAGACGCGCGGGACCGCCTCCAGTTCGTCCTGCTCCAGGCGTTGGTTACCATCGTGCTGTGCTATCAGCTCCTGTTCAGCCAGGAAGCGTTCGTCTCGTCCGAGGTTAAGCAGATCATCATTCTCGGCCTCCTGCTGTTCATCGCCGGCGTGATGTTTCTGCCGGCCCGCCTGTGGGAGAGCGGCTGGCCGGTTGTGGGATTGGTCCTGGGCGACACCGCCATCACGACCGCCATCATCTACCTCTCGGGCAACGCCGGGTCTTCCCTGTACCTGACCTATTTTCTGGTCATGCTGATCGGGGCGTTTGCGCCCAGCCTGAAGCAGATGATCGGCCTGTCCGTCATCCTGTGCACCGCCTATGGCGCCGTGCTGTACCTGGATTCGCTCGACACCGGCTCGCTGTCCGAGGGGCGCCTGCTGGGCATCACGGTGCTCCTCATCATGGCGGTCTTCTACGGGGCGACGACGGAGACGGTGCGCCGGGAACGGCAGAAGAAGGCCGGCCTCCTGGAACAGATCAACACGCTCAAGCGCCTCGAAGCGGAATTGCAGAAACAGTCCGGCCAGGACTGGCTGACGGGGCTGGCCAATCGCCGCCGGTTCGACGAGATCATCCAGCAGGAGTGGGCCCGGGCCAGGCGCGATGAGACCCCGCTGGGGCTCCTCATGATCGATATCGATTATTTCAAGCTGTACAATGACTCGTACGGCCATCAGGCGGGCGATGCGTGCCTGCAGCAGGTGGCGAAAACGATCGGGGGGGCGGTGCACCGCCCGGGAGACCTCCCGGCCCGTTACGGCGGCGAGGAGTTCGTGGCGGTCTTGCCGAAGACGGATGCGGCGGGAGCCGCCCTGGTGGCGGAGAAGATGCGCGACGCGGTCGAAGCGCTGCACCTGCAGCACGTCAACTCCCGCGTTTCCGACCGCGTGACCATCAGCGTGGGCGCCGCCGGCATGGTCCCGCCGGAGAAAGGCGACCCGGCCGTCCTGATCGCCGCCGCCGACCAGGCCCTCTATCAGGCCAAGCGCGAGGGGCGCAACCGGGTGCGAAGCCACGGCGGAGAGAACGCGGGAACGAAATAAGAAGGAGGCGCGGCTATGAACCGATGCATGGGAATGATCGCAGGGGCGATGACGCTGCTGCTCGCTGGCGGGCCGGCCTGGGCCCAGGTGTCTGTGCAGGGCGATGTCCGGATCGTCTTCGGTGACGACGAGCAGAAAGTCATCAAGGATTATTACGGTCGGGAGATCATCGAGAAGGCCCGGGAGAAAGCGGAGAAGGAAGGGAAGGGCCACGGCAAAGGAAAGAAGAAGAAAGGACTGCCGCCCGGCCTGGCCAAGAAAAACAAGCTGCCGCCGGGCATCCAGAAGCAGCTGGAGCGCGGCACCGTGCTGCCGGCCGACCTTGAGAAAGAAATGCAACCACTGCCGCGCGAGCTCGAGATCAAGCTCAAGCCGCTGCCGTCTCCAGACCAGGTCCGCGTGACGGTCGGCACCGATATCGTGATTATGGATAAAACGACCCGCAAAGTTCTGGACGTCATGCGCGATGTCGCGCTGCTCGCCCACGACATCAGCAAATAATGCAATGGCGTCGACACCCCCGCCCCCATCGGCCGGCGGACCAGTGCCCTCCCCGCCGCAATACCTGGAGGGCATCGATTCGTCCCGCTCTGCGCGCCCATCTGTTGGATCGCCGGTGAGCACCGTAAGCAGCGTGCACGACATCAAAACGCTGGTGCTGTCGTTCCACCCCGTCATCGTCATCGAGACGGTCGAAGAGGAACGGGTCGAGGACCTTCTGAGCGCCGTCGCGGATGCAGCCTGGAAGCCGCTTTTCCAATGGTCCGTCACCCGCGGGTTGATGAAGACCTCGGAGACGTCCCCGATCACCAAGACGACCGATCCGCTGATGATGCTCCGGCATCTGGACAGTCTCACCGTCGGGGGGGTCTTCCTGCTGAAGGATCTGAGCAAGTACCTTGAAGATCCCAAGGTCGCCCGACAGTTTCGCGAAACGGCACGGGGTTTCCTCGCCAAGCGGTCCACAGCGGTCTTGACCGGCGCAACGGTCCAGCTTCCTGCCGAGATCGACCAGGAAGTGGTACGCTACGCGCTGCACTTTCCGGATCGGGACGAACTGCGCCGGGTCGTGAACACGACACTCCAGGCGGTGAGGACTGACCGGAAGATCGAGGTCCGGCTTCGCGACGAGGACCATGAGGCATTGCTGAATGCCCTGCAAGGGCTCACCCTGCAGCAGGCACGCCAGGCGGTGGCGAGCGCGATGCTCGACGACGAAAAGCTCACACCTGAGGACATCGGGTTCGTGCTGAAGCGGAAGGCGCAACTGATCCGCGATGGCGGGATCCTGGAGTACTATCCGGTCGAGGATAACCGGTTCCAGCTCGGCGGATTTGCGAATCTGAAAGCCTGGCTTCAGCGGGCGCACGTCGGGTTTAGCCATGAGGCGCAGGCGCTCAATTTGACCCCGCCGCGCGGTATCCTCCTCGTGGGCGTGCCGGGCTGCGGAAAGTCGCTGGCGGCCAAGGTCATCGCCCGCGAGTGGAAACTGCCCCTGCTGAAGCTCGATGCCGGCCGGCTCTTCGACAAGTACATCGGTGAGTCCGAGAAGAACTTCCGCAAAGCGATCACGCTGGCCGAATCCATAGCGCCTGTCGCACTCTGGATCGACGAGATCGAGAAAGCGATGGTCTCGTCTGGCAGCAGCGAGGCCGATGGGGGACTCAGCCGCCGCCTGTTCGGGGCGTTTTTGACCTGGCTGCAGGAAAAGCGGAAGGAAGTGTTCGTGGTGGCGACGGCCAACGACCTGTCAATCCTCCCCCCCGAACTGCTTCGCAAAGGTCGGTTCGATGAAATATTTTTCGTGGATCTGCCGACCTCTGAGGAACGCGAAACCATTCTGAAGATTCACCTCGGCCTGCGCAAGCAGGATGCTGCCACGTTCGACCTGCCACGGATCGTCGCCGCGTGCGAGGGATTCAGCGGCGCGGAGATCGAGCAGGCGGTGGTTTCCGCGCTCTACCGGGCCTTGGCGCAGAAGCACTCCTTCGACGCCGGACTGCTCGTCGAAGAGATGCGTCAGACCATTCCCCTGTCCGTGACCCGGCGGGAGGACGTCGAGCAGTTGCGGGAGATGGCCCAGGGCCGCTTTGTCGGCGTGCGCTGAGGCCTTCCTCTACGGCGATCCAGGCGATGGCCGTTGTGCCTTGAGGTCGTTGGGCAGGCGGGTCCGGTTGTCCTTCCGCGCCGTCTTGATCTGCTCCCAGGTGAGCCCGAACGCGCCCGTGAGGTCGGCGCCCAGGAGGTCCGCGCCGTCCAGGCGGGCCTCGCTTGCGTAAGCGTCCTCCAGATGGGCGTCCCTCAGGATCGCGCCGTCCAGGCGCGCCCCCCCCAGGTACGCTTTCTCCAGGCGGGCACCCACGAGGGAGGCGTTCTCCAGGTGGGCCTCGCGGAGGATCGCTTCTTTCAGATTGGTCCCGTGGAGAATCGCGCCTTCCAGATGGACGCCGCTGAGAATGGCCCCTTCCAAATGCGCGCCGCTGAGGTTGGCCCCTCGCAGGTCGGTCTTGCGGAGGTCCAGGCGCTGCGTTTCTCCCTGCTTGTAGGCATGCTTGCGCCGACCGATCACGGTCAGCGCCGCCTGAACGTCGGGTGCCGGCTTCGCAAGCTGGCCCTGCCGCGCCGACCCGTCCTCCTTCCACGGAGCCCGCTCGCGCACGTAGGTGATGAGGATGTGTAGGATCGGCTCGTAGTCTCGTTCCGACCCGGCGGCAATGCGTTCGAGGGCATAAATGCCCCCCAGGCGAACGTCCAGGCTTTCGTTGCTGATGTGACCGACGGCCTGGGTCAAACGGTCGGTGACCTGGGCCTCCATGGTCTCTTTGAGGTTCTGCAACGTGAGGTAGGAACCGGCGAGAAGCGCGGCGCAGCCGAGGAACAGGAGCAGGGTCTTTTGCGGGGTGGTCATGGCCGAGCGATGTGGACCGTGCGGTCGGTAAGCAGCGTCCTTGCAGGTCCTGGGTCGCGATGGTAATCCGTTCCCGGGCCGTCCGCAAGCCGCCGGCGCTCCCGGCTTGACCTGGACGACGGAGTGACTCAGACTGGCGGGACAGTCATGGTCCACGATACACGCATGGCCGTATGGTGCCTGTGGGCGGGCCTTGGTGTCGTCACCGGTCTCACCGTGCTTCTTGTCGGTTGCCAGCACAGAGGGCCGAGCCCGCGGGCCACGTCCACCTGCGCCACGCTTGAACAGGGCGTGAATCTGTCCCGCCAGGTTGAGACGCTGAACCTCCTGGCGGATGCCTTTGCGCGGAAGTGCTACGACGTGGTGCTCCGCCACGGCGCGCGCGCGCAAACGGAATACCGGCACAAGACCTATTCGGTCACCAGGGAAACCGCCGGCATTTTTCTGCCGGACGGCGCCTTGACGGCGTACATCCTGGAAAGCTACGAGCGCGGCTACCTGACCGTCCTGCTGGCGGCCAGCTACCTGCGGGAGAAGAAAGCCGACGCGGCGAAGGTGGAGTTGAGACGCCTGGACCACGAGCTGTTCGCCCCGCTCTACAACTACGGGGAGGACCCCGTCAATCTGCTCCTGTCGGCCGTGTTGTGGGAGCACCTGGGCGAGCCCGGTGAGGCGCGGGTCGACTGGCTGCGCTTGCAGGATCAGGTCGGGTCGCTCAAGGGCCTCGAACCGGAAATCCGGTCGTTTGCGGAACGCCAGCTCGCCAGAATTGATCGAGGCGAGGCCGTGCAGCCGGCCTGGCAGATCTACGGCGTTGGAAGCTTCCCGGGCGTCGACTGGGATCTGAAATTTCTCGGCTCGAGCGACGGCTATTTTCTCGTCAGACCGAAGGGCGCGTTCGGGCCGGTCTGCGCCTCCGACACGGGGGTACGCATCTCCACGCGACGATGGTTCGAGAAAATCGCCGTGCGGCACAGCCATGCCTATCATCCGCTCCTGAATGTGCAAGCCTGGATCCGGCTGCCGATCGGCATGGTGTACAGCCTCGTGCCGATGGCGGCAGGCGCCGGGGTGGTCGTCGGGGGTTGCGTGGCCGACGCCAAAGGGGGAGGGCAAGGCAAGCTGTGCGAGCTATCCCTGAAAGGAGGGGTCGCGTTGATGAAGCAGGCCCCGAAGGTGTTGAAGGGCGCGCTGGAGCCGGATTTTCGGCATTGGGAGCGGATTCCCGCCACCTTCGTCGTCACAACGGCATCACACCTGAAGGATGAACCCTGCGCCCGGGACCTGTCCGAAGAAGAGATTTCTCAGGCGATAAAATTTTAGCTGCGGCGGTCCTTTCGCGCGGAAACCGGCCCCCTTCTGCCAGAGCCCGTCCCCGTGTTCTTTACATTTGACAATGGGACGTGAGCTAGGTACTGTAAGAGTACAATTAGTGCTACTCTTAATGGGGAGTGTCCTATGGCAAGGCTCAATCTCTTGGAAGACCTGACACCGATCAGCGACTTTCGCGTGCGCACGGCCGAGATCGTCGCGAAGGTCAAGAAAACCAAACGGCCGGTCATCTTGACGCAACGGGGCAGGTCCGCCGCCGTTTTGGAGGATGTCCGTGAGTACGAACGCAAGGCGGATCGGCTAGAGTTGCTGGAAAGCATCATCGCAGGGATGCGCGCCGCCGAAAAAGGCGCAGTGGTGTCCCACGCCAAGGCCATGGCCGAGTTAGACAAGATCCTGAATGGCTAAACGCGCCTCGGTCGTCTGGACTCGACCTGCCCTCGACAGCCTTCTCGATATTGTTCGACACATTCAGGCCGACAACCCCTCAGCCGCTCGGCAGTTCGGCTCAACGATCAGAACGAAAGTCGGCCGGCTCGCAAAATTTCCGGAATCCGGACGAACCGTGCCAGAATTCCCTGCCAGCGGCCTTCGGGAGCTCATCGTGGGGGACTATCGCGTGATCTATCGGGCGGTTCGGGCTCCCGCCTCCGTCCAAATTCTGGCCGTCCGCCACGGCGCTCGCCTCCTTGAATCCCCGCCGGCATCGTCGTAAAGAGAAAAACTGCAGCGGGCCTTCCGCGCGGAAACCGGGCAAAGGGTGACGGTCCCCGCGTCACGTCGATTTACGGCAGGAGCCCCGCGACGGCGCTGCCGCCGCCCATACTCGAGAAGATCGACGCCGCCGCGACGGAGAACTCCATAAACGGCTTCGGATAGATTCCAAGGATGAGCGTGCCCGCCAGCCCCACGTAGATCACGGCCTTGAGCGCGCCGGGGACGGGGACGGGCGTGGGATCGGCCGGCTCGTTGATGTACATCTTCTTGACGACGATGATGTAGTAATACAGCGAGATGACGATGCTGATCAGCCCGATCGTGATCAGCGTATAGAGCTCCTCCTTGATGGCCGCCGCGAACACGTAGATCTTCCCGATGAACCCGGCCAGCGGCGGCACGCCTGCCAGCGAGAACAGGAAGACCAGCATCGCGAAGGCCAGGAACGGCGAGCGCCGGTTCAGGCCGCTGTAGTCCTCGATCTCATCGCTGTTGGAGGTCTGGCTGAAGGCGATCACGACCGCGAAGGCCCCCAGGTTGGCGAACAGATACGTCAACAGGTAGAACAGCACAGCCTCGGCCCCCATCCGGGTGCCCGCCGCCATCCCGATCAGGATGTTCCCGATCTGGGCGATGCCGGAATAGGCCAGCAACCGCTTGATGTTCTTTTGCGCGATCGCCACGATGTTCCCGTACAGCATGGAGAGGATGGCCGTCCCGATCATCAGCCACACCCATTGCGGCTTCAGGGCGACCAGCGTGGAGAAAAAGATCCGCAGCAGGATGGCGAAGGCGGCGCCCTTCGGGGCGATGGAGAGATACGCCGTGACCGGCGTCGGCGCGCCCTGGTAGGTGTCGGGGATCCAGGAGTGCAGCGGCACGGCCCCGATCTTGAAGCCCAGGGCCGCGAAGATCAGCAGCCAGCCCACCGCCAGCCCCGGCGTCAGGTCGGCGCCGCCCGCCGCGATGGTGGCGAAGAGGAACGTGCCGGTCTCGCCGTAGACCAGGCTGATCCCGTAGGCCAGCAGCGCGGCGGCGAAGACCCCAAGGATGAAGAACTTGAGCCCCGCCTCGCTCGAGCGCAGGTCGTCCCGGAGATATGCCACCATGACGTAGAAGCCGAACGTACTGAACTCCAGCGTGACGAAGACGGACAGCAGGTCGTTGGCCGAGGCCATGAACATCATCCCGAGCGCCGCCATCATCACCAGGAAATAATATTCGCTCTTGAAGAAGCGGAACCGGCCGACGTAGTCGATCGAGGCCAGGATGACGAGCATCGCCGCGCCGACGACGAAGATCTTGAAGAAGAGCGCCAGCCCGTCCAGCGCGAACATCCCCTTGAAGAGGACGCCGTGGGTCCCCCCCGCGTAGTACCCGAGGAGGAACAGCAGCGCGACCCCCATGCCGGCCACGCTGAGCCCGGCGATCGTGCGCTGGGAGAGGCGCGGCATCAGGAAGTCCACGCAGAGGACGACGCAGATCCAGAGCGTCACCCAGAGCTCCGGGAGCATCAGGAGCAGGTCACTGAGGGACAACTGGAGGTCGAACGTCATGGGGTGATCGCGCCCCCGACCTGCGTCACCACCGGGGCGACTTCCATGATCCGCGCCAGAATCGGGTCCACGCCCGAGCGGATGACGTTGAGCATGTGCCCGGGCATGATGCCGAAGGCGACGCTGCAGCCGATCATGATCAGCAGCGGCAGGCGGTCCACCGCCCGAGCGTCATGGGCGTGGTGCCCCAGCTCGCTCAGCTGGCCGTAGAACAGGCCCCGCATCATCCGGAACAGGTACGCCATCGTGAGCACGATGCCCAGGACCGCGATGATGGTCTGGACGGGATACCGGGACCAACTCCCCAGGACAATCATCACCTCGGCCACGAAGTTCACGGTCCCCGGCATGCCGATGGAGGCCATGCAGGCGACGAGGAAGCACCCGGCCACGAACGGCATCTTGTCGACCAGGCCCCCGAGCGAAGGGATGTCGCGCGAGTGGGTCTGGTCGTACACCCAGCCGGCCATGGCGAACAGCATCCCCGTGGCCAGGGAGTGCGCGAACATGTAGAGCACAGCCCCGGTGAGGCTGATGTAATCCAGCGCCGCCATGCCCAGGAACACGTAGCCCATGTGGCTGGAGCTGCTGTACCCGATGACGTACTTCGTGTCCCTGGCGTAGTAGGCCACGTAGCCCCCATAGAGGATGCTGAAGATGCAGAGGATGGCCGCGATCGGCATCAGGTCACGGGTGGTGTCCGGCAGGATCTGGAACCCCGTCCGGATGATCGAGAAATGGCCGAGCTTCATCAGCACGCCGGCGTGCAGCATGCTGGTGGCCGCCGGGGCCGCGGCGTGGCCGACCGGCGACCAGGAGTGCAGCGGCCACAGGGGCGCGATCGAGGCGAACCCGAAGAAGACCAGCAGCCAGATGACCGTGGCCAGCGTGCCGTCGAAGTGGGCTTTTTCGGCCAACACCGGAATTTCGAAGGTGTTGAGGCCCGAGAACTTGTAGATCAGCAGGATGCCCATGAGGGCCACGACCGCGCCCGCGGACAGGAACAGCGTCAGCTTCATCGCGGCGTATTCCTTGCTGTTGCGCGCGAAGTTGAGGATGAAGCCGGGCGAGTCGGGCCGCTCCCACTCTTCCGCGTCGGTCGTCTCGAGATACCCCTTCGTGTGGCTGCCCCAGATGCCCAGGAGCGGGTACATCGGGATCACGGACATCTCGTAGAAGAAGTACAGGAAGAAGAGGTCCAGCGAGACGTACACGCCGATGGTGGCGCCGGCGAGGATCAGGAGGAAGGCGTAGAACTCCTTGGTCCGGTCCTTGATGTGCCAGGAGATGAACACCCCGGCGAAGAGGAGGATGGAGGACGCGAGCACCATCGGCACGCCGATCCCGTCCACGCCGAGATAGAACTGAATCCCCAGTTGTTCCGACCAGACGTACTTCTGCTGGAACTGATAGCCGCCCTTCTGCCAGTCGAAGGCGAAGAGCAGGATGAACGAGGCCAGGAACGACACGCCGGCAAAGAAGGCGGCGACCTGCCGGACCAGCAGGGCCTGGCGGTTGGAGATGAAGATCAGCACCGCGGCCCCCACGAACGGCGCGAACAGGATGACGCTGAGCAGATAACTTTCGGTCATGGGTGTTTCCCTGCCTTCACGGCCTGCATCGCCGACCCCTGCTGCACCCGATCGGCCAGCATCTGCACGGACCCGTTGATCATGTTCAGGAACGGGGCCGGGTACAGGCCGATCCACAGCACCATCACGCACAGCGCCACGGCGATCCCCCACTCGCGGGGCCGGAGGTCGTGCAAGGGGCGTTTCGGCTCGTGCAGGACCGGGCCGAAGAAGGCCCGCTCGTAATACCAGAGGAAGTAGGCCGCCCCCAAAATCACGCCGAGCACGCCGACGGCCGCCAGCGCCCAATGGGCGCGGAACGCGCCCAGCAGGATGAGAAACTCCCCGACAAACCCGTTCGTGCCGGGCAATCCGATCGAAGCCAAGCCGAGGATCAGGACGAATGTCGCCAGCAGCGGGACAGGCCGGGCGAGCCCGCCATAGGCCGAGAGGTCCGCCGAGCCGGTCCTGGTATAGAGAAATCCCGCCATGAAAAAGAGCCCGGCCGTCGAGAACCCGAGGTTGATCATCTGCAGCAGGCTCCCCTGGAGCCCCTGGAAGTTCAGGGCGAAGAGCCCGAGCATGACGAACCCCAGGTGGCTGATGCTGGAGTACGCCAGCAGGCGGCGAAAATCCGTCTGGACGAGCGCGATCAGCGCGCCGTAGATGACCGCGACGAGGCCCAGCCCGGCCATCAGCCAGAGCCAGTCCCGGGACGCCTCCGGGAGCAGCGGGATCGTGAACCGGATGAACCCGAACGTACCCAGCTTGACGCCGGCGAGGAGCACGCTCATCACGATCGGTCCCTCGACCAGCGCGGTCGGCAGCCAGGTGTGGAACGGAAAGACCGGCGCCTTGAAGGCGAACCCGAAGAACATCAGGAAGAAGATCAGCGCCTGCTTCTCGGGCGGCACCGGCACGTTCAGGAGATCGATAAAGTCGAAGGAGTAGAGGGGCTCCGTGCGGGACGCCACCGCTGCGGCATGGTAATTCAGGTTGAGCAGCACCATCCCGACCAGCATCAGCACCGACCCGGTCAGCGTGTAGAGGACGTACTTCAGCGCGGCGTACTGGCGATTCGGCCCCGTACCCCAGAGCTTGATCAGGAAGTAGCTCGGCACCAGCATCAGCTCCCAGAAGAAAAAGAACAGGATGAGGTCCAACGACGCGAAGACGCCCACCATGGTGCCCTCCAGGCCGAGCAGCGCCATGAGGTAGGGCTTCAGCAGATTCCGATCGGTGTCCCAGGAATAGACCATGATCAGAAAGGTGAGAAAGGCCGTCAGCGGGATGAAGAGCACACTGATCCCGTCCACGCCGAGGTGGTAGCCGACGCCGATGGCCGGAATCCAGGCGGCGCGCTCGGCGAACTGTATCTGGGCGCTGTTCGGGGTGAAGGTCCACATCAGCAGGATGGAGATGAACAGCTCCAGCACCGCGAAGCCCATCGCCCACTTGCGGATGAAGTCTTCGTCCCGGAACATCCAGATCACCACCGCGCCGACGATCGGCAGGAAGGTGAGGATCGTGAGGATCGGAAAGCCGATCTGCTGGAGGGCGGCGACTTCGTTCAGGATCATGACGTCCCCCCGAGCCACAGGAACAGCACGATCAGATTGACGAGGACAACGAGGCCGGCCACAAGGATCGCCGCGTAATGGTGCACCAGGCCGGATTGCAATTGGCGTAAGATGCGCGCTCCTACATGGTTCGCATAGCCGGTCACGTTAATGACGCCGTAGATCACGTATTTCTCGAACCACGTGGAGCCGGCCGCGCTCAAGTCGGTGAAGCGCTCCACCGCGACCACCGCGCGATCCAGGCCCGCCTGGTCTGCCCGGTCGAAGCCCCGCCCGACGACCTTGCCCGGCTCCACGAAGGCCTTGTCGTACGCCTCGTCCACCCAGTATTTGTTGAGGAGCAGCGTATAGGCGCCCTTCATCCTGTTCATGAGGAGGTCCGGCTGCTCCGGCTTGAGCTTGTAGAAATAGTGGGCCGTGAACCAGCCCGCCGCCCCGATCAGCGTCGTGACGAGCATCAGGATGATCGCCGGCAGGTGGCCTTCCTCGTGCGCGGCCTCGCCCCCCGCCCCAGCCGAATGGACGACCGGCTGCAGGAACTGGTGGAAAGCACCGTTCTCCAGCCCGCCCGGGATGAAGCCGATCCACCCGCCGACCACCGAGAGCAGGGCCAGGACCATGAGCGGATAGATCATCACCGGCGGCGATTCATGGATGTGATGCGCCACCTCGCGCGCCACGCGGGACTCGCCGTAGAACGTGACGTAGAGCAGGCGGGACATGTAGAAGGCCGTGCAGAAGGCCGCCGTCGCCCCGAGCGCCCATAGGACGTAGTGCCCGTGCGTGAACGCGTGGCCGAGGATCTCGTCCTTGCTCCACCAGCCGGCCAGGAACGGGAAGCCGGCGATAGCGGCCGTGCCGATCAGGAACACCCCGTGCGTGACCTTGATCTTGTCCCACAGGCCACCCATTTTGCGGATGTCCTGCTCACCCGACAGGGCGTGGATCACCGAGCCCGCCGACAGGAACAGGAGCGCCTTGAAGAAGGCGTGCGTCACCAGATGGAAGATCGCCGCCGCGTAGGCCCCCACGCCGCAAGCCAGAAACATGAAGCCGAGCTGGGAGACGGTGGAGTAGGCCAGGACGCGCTTGATGTCGGTCTGGACCAGGCCGATCGTCGCCGCGAAGAGCGCGGTCGCGCCTCCGATGACGCCCACCAGCAGCAACGCGTCCGGCGCGAGGTCGTAGAGCGCGTGGTTGCGGACGACCATGTACACGCCGGCGGTCACCATCGTCGCGGCATGGATCAGCGCGCTGACGGGCGTCGGGCCCTCCATGGCGTCCGGCAGCCAGGTGTAGAGCGGCAACTGGGCCGACTTGCCAATGGCGCCGATCAGGAGACAGACGGCGATAGTGGTCGCCGTGGCCGCGTCGAGCTGCTTCGCCCGGGCGAAGACCTCGGTGTAGTCGAGTGTACCGAAATTGGCGAAGACGAGGAAGATCGCCATCAGGAAGCCCGCGTCGCCGATGCGGTTCACCACGAAGGCCTTGGTGGCCGCCTTGGCGGCCGAAACCCGGTCGTAGTAGTAGCCGATGAGCAGGTAGGAGCACAGCCCCACCCCTTCCCAGCCGATGAAGAGGACCAGATAGTTGCTGCCCATCACCAGCAGGAGCATCGACACCATGAAGAGGTTCATGTAGGCGAAGAAGCGCGTGAACCCCTCTTCCCCGTGCATGTAGCCGACCGAATAGACGTGGATGAGGAGGCCCACGCCGGTGACGACCATCAGCATGACGCAGGTGAGCGGATCGATCAGGAACCCGAGGTTGACCGTGAGGTCCCCCCCGAAGAACCACTGATAGGCGATCACCGTGCGAGGCTCGGGGTGGCCGAGGGTCTGCCTGAACACCTCGAGCGCGCAGAGGAAGGAGAGCAGGACCGAGCCCCAGCCGATCCGGTGGGCGATCTCGTGCGAATACCGGTGCCCCGTCATGACGTTGAGGCCGTTGGCCAGCACCGCCAGGAGCGGAAACAGCGGGATGAGGATGACGATCAGATCAAAGTCCATCGCGCTCCGTCCCTACCACTTCAGCAGGTTGATCTGATCGACATTGGTGGCGATCTTGCCGCGGAACACCACGATGATGATGGCCAGCCCCACGGCAGCCTCGCCGGCTGCGATGGCGATCACAAACAGCGTCATGATTTGTCCGGCCAGCGAGTCTAGGTGGTGGGCGAAGGCCACGAGATTGATGTTGGCGGCGTTCAGCATGATCTCGACCGACATCAGCACGATGATGAAGTTCCGCCGGATCAGGACCCCGACGAGCCCCGTCACGAACAGGATCGCGCTCACCAGGACGTATGCAGAGACTGGAACCATAGTCGTTATCCGTTATTCGTTATTCGTTAACCGCATGGGACTTCACGATTAACGTTTCACGTTTAACGATATTCCCCCTCCGACGACGACGGCGCCTTGGCCAGGACGATCGCCCCGACGATCGCGCCCAGCAGGAAGACGCCGACGATTTCAAACGGCAGCAGGTAATCGCTGAACATCACAATGCCGATCGCCATGCTGTTGCCGACCTCTTCCACGGCCTCGACCGTCGCGGGCCCCTTCGCCCCGCTGAAGCGGGAGGCGAGCAGGACCATCAGCAGTTCCACGGTCAGCGCGCCGACGCCCGTGACGTACCAGGCATGGCGGCGATGGAAGTACCGCTCCTCGCTCTTGAGGTTGAGCAGCATGAGGACGAACAGGTAGAGGATCAGGATGGCACCGGCGTAGATGATGATCTGCACCACCGCGACGAACTCGGCGTGCAGCAGGACGAAGAGTCCGGCGACGTGCCCGAGCAGCGCCAGCAGGGCGATCCCGCAGTGCACGGGATTCCTGAGCGACACCGTCAGGATTCCCGCCGCGATGCTGACCAGCGCGAAGTAGGAGAAAAAGACCGGGATCATGCTCAGGAGTCGTGGGGTGGCGTCAAGGCTGCGACCTGGTGCGGAAACTTATATCGGTAGTCGCGGCTGTCCGCGTCGTTCTTCTCCTGATTGTGAGCGTAGAGGTACCGCTTGGCGTCCTCGATGTGCTGCTCGCCGACCTCGTACAGGCGCTTCTTGTCGAAGATCAGCTGGCGCTTGTCGGCGGTGGAGTATTCGTACATCTTGGTCATCGCCAGGGCGTTGACCGGGCAAGCCTCCACGCAATAGCCGCAGAAGACGCACTTGGTAATGTCGATGTAGAACTCGGTCGCGTACCGGGACAGCGGGCGGTCCGGGTTTTCGGCGCTCACGACCTTGATGCAGCGGGACGGGCAGGCCGCCTCGCAGAGGTCGCAGCCCACGCACCGCTCGGCGCCGTCGTCGTAGCGGAGCAGCCCCAGCGCGCCCCGGTGGGCGTCCGGGATCGTCCGTTTTTCCCGCGGGTACTGGAAGGTCACGGGCTTCACGAACATGTGCTTGAGCACGACCCGCATCGCCGTCCGGATCTCGGAGAAGGACAGGGCGTCCCAGACTTCCCGCAGCAGGCTTTTTCCCTGGGTTCTCGGATTCATTGCCAGCTCCTCTCCGACTAAACCTTTTCGATCGTGACGCGGGTGAACTTGAACGTCGGCACGCCCGTGGTGGCGTCCACCACGCAGTCCGCCAAATCTATTACGGGCGGCTCGTTGAAATGTTCGGGGAAGAAGCAGGTTCCCGGCGCCAGATCGGGATTCGACTCGGTCCGCAGCTCGACGACACCCCGCGCCGACGCGACGCGCACCACATCGTTGGCGCCGACCTGCAGCCGCGCGAGGTCGGCTTGGCTCATCTGCAGCCGGCCCTTGCTGGGAGAGAGCTGCACCAGCCCCGAGGCGCGCGTCGAGAGCTTGCCCGAATGATAGAGCACTTGCCCGATCTGCAATGCAAACGGCCTGCCGGCCTCGGCAAACGGCTTCGCCGGCTGGGCAGGCTCCGAGCCGGTCGCGTAGCGCCCTGCCACTTCCCGGACGTAGCCATCGCGCAGGTAGGCGTCAGGGTTGGCCGTCAGGGGCCTGGCCTCGCCGAGGTTGTAGTACCCGGGGAGCAGCTTCATGATCTCCCGCTGCACGGCCTGCGGCCCCTCGTAGTCCATCGGATAGCCGAGCGCCGTACCCAGCGCCGCGAAGATCTCCCAATCCGGATGCGCCTCCTCGTACGGTTCCAGCGCGGGACGGACGCGGTTCACTTTGCCTTCGAGATTGGTGAAGGTGCCGTCCTTCTCCGCGAACGTGCAGGCCGGCAGCACCACGTGCGCGAGCCGGCCGGTCTCGGTCAGGAAGGGGTCCTGGCAGATCAGCAACTCGACCTTCTCCAGCGCTTCGCGCACGCCCGTCGAGGCCGGCAGCGTCGCGAGGGGATTCTCGCCCACGAGATACAGCGCCTTGATCTCCCCGCGCCGGCAACGGTCCAGCATCTCCATGAGAGGGGCGCCGGGGCCGGCGGGCAGTGTCGCGTTCCAGGCACCGGCGAACGTGGCACGGGCCGCTTCATCGGAATAGGCGGCCTGCCCCGGCAGAAGTTCAGGAGCAACACCCATATCCACGGCGCCCTGTTCGTTGGCCTCTTCCGGCAAGGCGTTCACGCCGCAGCCGGGCTTCGTCAGCTTGCCGGTCACCCAGGCCAGGTCCACCAGATTCAGGACATTCGCATAGCCGTTGGCCTGCCGCGTCACGCCCTCGGCGCAGAGGATCACGGCCCTGGGTGCTTCCGCGTACAGCCGTGCCGTCTCGACCGCAATCTCCCTGGTCACGCAGGTCCTGGCGGTCAACGCGTCCCACGACAGGCCGGATACGGCCTGCTTCAGTGCGGCGAAGGCGTCGGGCGCGGCGCTCACGGCCGCTTCGTCCACCAGGTCTTCCTCGACCACGGCCTTGACCAGTGCCTTGATGACCCCTTCCTCGCTCCCGGCCGCGATCGGCAGCGGATGGGTCGCCAGCTTGGCGATGTTGGTCATCCGCGACGACGCGACGATCACCTGCGCCCCGTAAACACGGAGGGCCTCCTTGACCCGCAGGCCGGCGACGGGATTGGTCTCCGTAATGTCGGTGCCGATGAGCAGGAGCACGTTGGCCTTCGTGATCTGCTCGTAGCCGTTCATCATCCGGCCGATCCCGGCGGCGTGCCGCATGGCGCGCGTGAAATTCAGATGCCCGTACCGGGCGCTGCTGTCCACGTGATTGGTCCCGACGGCCGCGCGCAGCAGCTTCTGGAACAGATAGAGTTCCTCATTAGTGCAGCGCGCCGTGATGAGCCCCGCGATCGCGCGGGGACCGTGCCGGGCCTTGATCCTGGCCAGCCGCCCGGCCGCCACATCCATCGCCTCAAACCAGGACTTGGGAACGAGCCCCTCGTCGGTGCGGACCAGCGGTCCGCTCAGCCGTTCCTTGCTGTCGATGTACTGGAAGCCGAACCGCCCGCGGACGCACAGCCCGCCGTGCCCCTTGGCGGTTTCCGCGCGATCGCCCCACTTGTTCTTCCAGGAGAGCGGCGAAGTCACGCGCTGGACGTCCTTCCCGCTGGTCTCGATGTGCATCTGGCAGCCGTCGGCGCAGTAGGCGCACGTGCTCGTCGTCTTCTTCAACTGCCAGGGCTTGTACACGTACTTGGAATACTTGTTCGTGATGGCGCCGACGGGGCAGACCGCCAGGCAGTCGCCGCAGAACTCGCAGACGAGGCCCTTGTCGCCCTTCGCCACCACGTGGGTGCTGCCTTCCTTCTTGAAGAACTGCAGGGCGTCCACCATCTGCACGTCCTTGCAGATGTTGATGCACTCCCCGCAGAGAATGCAGCGGTTCATGTTGAAATCGAGGACGAGGCTCCGGCGGTCCTCCGGCAGGCCCTTGGGCTTGGCGTTGACGAGGCCCGTGACCCCGTGTTTGAAGGCGGTGTCCTGGAGCTCGCAATGGCCGTCGGCGTCGCAGACCGGGCAATCGAGCGGATGGATCGTGAGGTGCTTCTCCACCGCCTTCTTCCGGGCCTGGAACAGATCGTCGCCTTCGGTCCGCACCTGCAAGCCCGCTTCGGCCTTGGCGGTGCAGGAGCGCACCGGCGCCTTCTTGCCCTCCACCATGACCAGGCACATCCCACAGGAGCCGAACGGATCGAAGGTGTAGTGGTAGCACATGGCCGGGATGATCTTGCCGGTCTGGGAGATGACGTCGTAAAGCGACACGCCCGCCTTGGCCTGCACCGGCTGCCCGTCGATGGTCAGCTCGATGCCGGGCGCCGCGACGTCGGGGGAGGTGACTGGCTTTAGTGCCATTGCTCGTTCCTCGCCGTTATACGTTAAACGTTATTCGTTAAACGGAAGATCATGCATTTCACGATTAACGATTACACGTTTAACGATTAACGTCTTCACTAACGGTCGCACTCCCCCATCACGATATCGTACGTGCCGAAGATCGTCACGATATCGGCGATCATGTAGCCGCGGGCCATGTAGTCGAACGCCCCCATGTGGATGAAGGACGGCGAGCGAATCTTCAACCGGTAGGGTTTCCCCTCGCCGTTGCTGACGATGTAGAACCCCAGTTCGCCTTTCGCGGCTTCAGTCCCGCAATAGATCTCGCCCTTCGGCGCCTGAAATCCCTGCGAGAAGAGCTTGAACTGCTGGATCATGCTCGCGAGGTCGTTGAAAACCTTCTCCTTCGGCGGCAGGGTCACGCTGGGGACGTAGGCCATAACCGGCCCGTCCGGGATCTTGTCCAGCAGTTGCCGAACCATGCTCAGGCTCTGCCGCATCTCTTCGATGCGGATCCAGTACCGGTCGTAGGTGTCGCCGTTCTTCCCGACCGGGACGCTCCACTCGCACTCGCCGTAGGCGGCATAGGGCTCGAATTTGCGCAGGTCGTAGTCCACGCCGGAGCCTCGCAGCGTCGGCCCGCTCAGGCCGAAATTGATGGCGTCCTCGGCCGAGATTACCGCCACGCCCTTCGTGCGGGAGAGCCAGATGCGGTTGGTTTCGAGGAACGTCACGTATTCGTCGATCTTCGGGGGGAAGTAGCCGACGAAGCGGCGCAGCTTCTCGACGAGGTCCGGCGTGAAGTCCCGCTCGACGCCCCCGATCCGGTACCAACTGGTCGTGAGCCGGGCCCCGCACAATTCGTCGAAGAAATCGAGCAGGATTTCCCGGTCGCGGAACGTGTAGAAGAACACGGTCATCGCGCCGATGTCGAGGGCCTGCGTCCCCAGCCAGAACAGATGGCCGATGATCCGCTGCACCTCGGCGACGATCGTGCGCAGGTATTCCGCACGGGGCGGAATCGTCATGTCCATCAGCTTTTCGACGGCCCGGCAGTAAGCGAAGTTGTTGTACATGGCGCAGATGTAGTCCAGACGGTCGGTGTGGGGGATGAACTGCTGGTAGGTGCCGTCCTCCGCCAGTTTTTCCACGCCGCGGTGGAGGAACCCCATGACCGGGACGGCCTTGACGATCCGCTCGCCTTCCAGCGCCAACACCACCTTCAGCACGCCGTGCGTGCTGGGGTGCTGCGGCCCCATGTTGAGCATCATCTCCTCGGTCCGCAGTGTCGGCAGCGCGAGGGTTTCCGGATGCTCCGGGTCGACCTTATAGACGGTCGTGCGCTGATCTTCGAACGGTTGCGTCATGGTCCCTCAAACGGTCTTCTCCCCGATGAAGGGGAACGTGTCGCGCCATCCTTTGCCGCGGACCGGAAAGTCCTTGCGCAGCGGAAACCCTTCCGGATAATCGTCCGGCAGGAGGATCCGCACGAGGTTCGGGTGGTTGCGGAACCGGATCCCCATCATGTCGTAGACTTCGCGTTCCATGAAATCCGCGCCCTTCCAGATGTCCGTCATGGAATCCACCACGCAATCGTCTTCCGGCACGCGGGCCTTCACGCGGACCCGCGCCCGGCGCCGGATGGAATAGCACTCGTAGACGACCTCGAAGCGTTCGGGGTGGTCCGGCCAGTCCACAGAGCTCACATGGACGATGTAGTCGTAGTCCATGCCGGGATCGTCGTGCAGGTATCGGCACACGGCGTGGAGGTGCTCCCGCGCCACCTGGATGGTCAGGTCCCCCCGCCACTCGACGGCCTGCCGGAAGGCCTCCGGGAACGCCTGCTGGATCTTCTCGGCGACGGGATGCACGGGCTAGGCCCTGGCCTGCTCGGGGGGCTTCTGATAGAGCACCCGCCGCTGCATGATCTGCTCCTGCAGCTTGAGGATGCCGTCAAACAGGGCTTCGGGAGTGGGCGGGCACCCCGGCACGTACATGTCCACGGGGATGAACCGGTCCACGCCCTGCACCACGCTGTAGCTGTCATAGATGTTGCCGGAGGTGGCGCAGGAGCCCATCGCGATCACGTAGCGCGGTTCCGGCATCTGATCGTAAATCTTGCGGATCACCGGCGCCATCCGGACGCAGACCGTGCCGGCGACGATCATGAGGTCGGATTGCCGCGGCGAGGCCCGAAAGACGCCGGCGCCGTAGCGGTCGATGTCGTAGCGAGCGGAGACCGCGGCAATCATCTCGATGGCGCAGCACGCGAGGCCGAACGTCATCGGCCAGAGCGAGCCCTTGCGGGCCCAGTTGACCGCTTTCTCCAGCGTCATCAGGGCGTACCCCAGATCGCCGTCTTTGTCATGCCCGCGGGAGACCTGGATGAGGTTCGGGGGTGGGTTCAATCCCATTCCAGGGCCCCTTTCTTCCAGGCGTAGACATATCCCACGACGAACAGCGCGATGAAGATCAGCATCTCCACCATGCCGATCACGCCGATCCTGTCGAAGGCGATGGCCCAGGGGTAGAGAAACAGGATTTCAATGTCGAAGATCACGAACAGCATTGCAATAATGTAGTACCGCACCGGAAACGGCATGCGCGCGTCGGAGAAGGGTTCGCTGCCGCATTCGTACGCGCTGAGCTTTTCAGGATCGGGCAACTTCGGCTGGAGGAAATGGCTGATGACGAGCGTCCCCGCGCCGAAGGCGAAGGCGACGACGATGAACACCAGCACCGGGAAATAATTCGCCAGATAAGCGAGGAGATGTGAGGCGCCGTCCACCTTATAGCCTCCTACAAAAACAAAGACTTGCGACAAGAAGGAAAGTCTAGCATCGCGATTTCCGACAAAGCAAGCGCCCAAAAGGCCTAGTCGCGAATGGGTCTTACGGCTTTTTCGGTGGTCGGCGGGGCATCTTTTCCGAAGGAGTCCGCAGGCCGTCCGGGGCACGGCCGGAACCCGCATCCCATTGTTCGGCCAGCGGTTCGGTGGTGCCGGTCCTTCGATGGATCTGCGTGCGGATGCGTTTGGGGGCGGTCTTGCCGTAATCGGGCGGGTCAGGCTGGTTGGTCAATGTTCTGCGGTCGAGCTTGGCCATTGTCGCTGCGGTCCTTTATAAAGACCCGCCCGGTTTCCCTAGGGGCCGGGGCGGTAACGGCACCGGCCCGCGCGGAGCCTCGTCGGGCGCCATCGGGTCGTACAGCCGCTCGTTCCCGTTCACGCCGTCTTCTTCGATGTCGATCCACATCTCGCCCTTGGCCGGCTCGAATTCGCCGTCGCCGTTCCGATCCACCCAGTAAAACAACGGATGAGAAAACGTGATCGCGACCTCATACCCGTACTGGTTCACGGTCACCTTGTAGGTGCGGCGGGCGGTCATGAAGTCCGGCTTGCTCTCCAGGCTCGTCATCGTGAAGACGCGGAAGAACAGATTGCTTCGCCAGTCGTAGTGTGCGTCCACTTCACGGCGATCGAATTCATCCGGTTCGATGGGCAGGGCCGACTTTTCAGTCGAAGGACTCGCGATTCCCGTCTCACCCGAATCGAGGACGCCGACAATAAAAAGGGCCCCGATCGCCAGCCCGACGACTCTGAGTGCAAGTCGCATTTCGTTACCGTAGCATCATCCTAACCCCTCGTCAATCAAGTGTATTCTCTTGACATCTGAACGATTTCTGTTATCCTGCCCCTGGTACGAACACGGAGGGCACGCATGGGCAGAATACCGCGCAAGCTGGAATGGGGTGGAGTCCTTCTCGCCATGGCGTATTCCGGCATGCTGCTCGGATCCGGCGCCATTGTCCTCGCCGGAAGCGCTCCCCCTACGTCCGCAAATTCGGCCGCGGTTAAGTTGGATCTCGACCAGGCCATGGCCCTTCAAAGCGGCTATGTGCAGGCCTTTCCGGAGCCCGTGTCCGGCATGGTGATTGGCACCAAGGAGGCCAAACGCCTGTTCGGGCAAGGCGACATTCTCTACCTCCGGCTTGCGCCGACGACGGACGCGAAGGCGGGCGATCGGTTCACCATCTTCAGGCCTACCATTCAAGTATATCACCCGGTCACGCGCGACTACATTGGGCGGATGGTCGTCCTCCTCGGCATCCTGGAGATTGCCAAAGAACCGGGCGAAGGCGTGACGGAGGCCCGGATCGTGCGCGCCTTCGACGTCATGGCGCCGGGCGATCTCCTGAAGCCGTACGAGGCGCCGCCGCCGGTACCCACCCAGCAGGTAACCAGCGGCCCCGTTACGGGGATTGTCCTTGATTTCTTGGCCCCGCGACAGCTCACAGGACAGTCGGAAATCGTCTACCTCGATAAAGGAGAGCTGGACGGACTGGCCCTGGGCGACCGCTTCAGTGTTTCCCATCGGGGTCAACGGCTATCCGCCACGAGCCGGAATCCCGATCACGTGATCGCCGAGCTCAAGGTGATCGGCTTGCAGGCGCGGACGGCGACGGCGTATGTGCTGAAGAGCTCCGACGCCATCCGGCGCGGCGACACCATCAACCGCCTCCCTCCTCCCCCCCCGAAAGCTGAACCGGCCGCCGCCCCGCCCAAGGAAGCCGCCGCAGACACAATGGCGGTCGCGAAAGCTGCGCCTGCCGTAGCCCCACCCGCGGCGGCGCCGAAGCCCGTCATGAAGGACTTCGAGGACGTGCCCTTCGCCTTCAACAGATGGCAACTCTCGGATCAGGCCAAGAAGACCCTCGCCGAGCATGCGGCGTATCTCAAGGAGAACCCCACGCTCGCAGTCACCATCGAAGGCTATGCGGACGAGCGCGGCAGACCCGAGCTCAATCGCGGTCTGGGCGAGAAACGGGCGGAGGAAGTCCGCCGGTTTCTCGCCGACTCGGGCGTGAAGAATACCCTCACGGTGATCAGCTACGGAGAGGACAAGCCGGTCTGCACGGAGAAAAACGAGGCCTGCTACGCGAAGAACCGGCGCGTCCATCTGGCGGCGGGAAGTTGATTGACTTCATCGGCCGCGTCGATTAGGATGAATGGTATGATTCTGCGAGCGGCCATCGCTTTGCTGTTTGCCGGCCTTCTGGGTGGGGCGTCGAGCGCGCTGGCAGGGGAGCAATTCGCCGGCGAGGTCCTGAAGGTGGACGTCGCGGCGAACAAGCTGACCGTGAAGAAGGCGGACGGGAATCGCTTCACCTTCGCGGTCGACCCCAAGACGGCGTTCACGGGCAGCCGCAAATCGCTCAACGATCTGGCCAAGGGCGACCAAGTCACGGTGGAGTTCCAGACAGGAGGAGGCCAGTACATCGCGCTCCGGGTGTCCACCCCTTAAGTCCCTGCACGTCGGCTTTGTCTCGTTGTCCGCTCGTGCAACTCAGTACCTGCAAGTAGCCGTTCCCCGCCGCCTCTACCGCGTCTTCACGTATGCGACTCCGCCCGGCGCTCCAACGGGTTGGACACCCGGCATGCTGGTGCGCGTCCCCTTCGGACGCAGCACGCTCACGGGGTTCGTCGTGGCCGTGACGCCCCATCCTGAGACCGGCGGCAACTCCACCCGCATCCGAGAGGTCATTGCGCGCCTGGAGGACCGACCCAGCATTTCACCTGATCTCCTGGCGCTCACCGAATGGGTGGCGGCGCGCTACCTTGCCCCCCTGGGACAGTGTCTGCGCCTGGCCTTCCCCGGATCCCTCGAGCGGACGCAGCGGCCGAGGCGGACGGTGCACACGAACGCTCCTGCCGCCGTTCCCATTTCCGATCCATCCACGTTTAACGTTCAACGATTAACGATTAACGAATCCCTAGCCCCGCTCCGTGCGAACGTCCTGGCCGCCATCGCCCGGCAGACTCATGTGCGTCTGTTCCTCCCCGCGACCACCGTCGCATCGCTGGGTTTCTACGCGGATGCCATGCAGGCCGCGTTGGACCGCGGGCGAACCGCGCTCGTACTCGTCCCCGAAACCGGACGGGTCGAAGCCGGCCATGCCTTCTTTGCGGCGCGCTGGGGCGCGCGATGTCAGGTGTACCATGCCGGGCTTTCTTCAGCGGACCGGCAACAGGCCTGGGCACGCATCCAGACAGGAGACGCCGCGGTCGTGATCGGAACCCGTTCAGCCGTTTTCGCCCCGCTCACCAACGTCGGCCTGATTATCGTGGACCAGGAAGATCATCCGGCGTATAAAGCGGAAAACGTCCCGCGGTACGATGCGCGCGTCGTGGCGGCTGAGCGCGCCAGGCGAGCGGGCGCGGTGCTGGCCCTGGCGTCGGCGCACCCGTCGCTGGAAACCGTCCAGGCAATGGGCGCCGACATCGGCGCGGTCGGTCCTGACGTCCCGCGTGCCGACGCGCCGCCGGTGACGGTGGCAGACCTGCGCGACGTACCCTGGGGGGAAAATCTGAGCGCGCCTCTGACCGAGGCCATCGCCGCCCGCCTCGCCGCTCGGAAAAACGTCCTCCTGTTTCTCAACCGCAAGGGGTACGCCTCGGTGCTCCTGTGCCGCGACTGCGGCCAGGCCGTGACGTGTCCCGCCTGCTCGATCGGCTGGACGTTTCACAAACGCGAGGGCCTGTTGCGGTGCAGTTACTGCGGGCGAACCGGGAACGCCCCGGAGGCCTGCCCCGCCTGCACCGGCGCCCGCTTGGTCCCGTCCGGATCGGGCACCGAAGCCCTCGAAGAGACGGTGAAAACGCACTTCCCGTCCGCGCGGGTCGCGCGGTTGGAGTTGCACCGGATCGGCGGGGATAGGGCGAACGCGGCCATCCTGTCCCTCTGGCAGGCGAAGGAACTCGACATCCTGATCGGCACCCAACTGGTCGTCACGCGAAGCCCCCGGCCGGTCGCTTCCCTCGTGGGCCTGGTCTATCCCGACGCGGCCCTCCACCTTCCGGACTTTCAAGCGGCCGAACGGGCCTATCACACGCTCAGCGACGTGATGGCCCTGGCCGATCCGCACGATACCGACGCCGAGATCGTGATACAGTCGTACGTCCCCCGACACCACGTGATCCGCGCGCTCGCGGAACGCAACCCTTCCATCTTTTACGAAAGTGAGTTGGCGGCCAGGCAGGCGCTGGGCTATCCGCCGTTCGGCCGGCTGATCGGATTGCGGGTGAGCGGGACCAAGGAAGAACTCACAGAAGCCGCCGCGAGCCGGTGGGCGGCCTTGCTGAAGGAGGCGCGCGGCCCGGACATGACCGTGCTCGGCCCGATCCCGGCCACACCGGCCCGCGTGCGGGGTCGCTTCCGCCGGCAGCTCGTGGTGAAAGGGCCGGACGGCGCTGCCCTGCGGCAGGCAGTGCAGATCACCTTGGCGGAAATGGGAGCCGCGAGCCGTGCCGGCGGGCTGCGCTACGACATCGACGTCGACCCGCAATCTCTCCTATAGGATTAGGAGGGGCGGTTCGCGAACCGCCCCTACGGTGCCGAGTGAGGGCGCCGACGTGCGCGCTTGGCTCGTCGCATCTGAACGGTTTCTTCGATCAGCTTCAATTGGGTGATCAGGTGTTCGCGGATCTCACGATCACCGATACGGAGCGCTTCGGCACAGCGCTCCACCGTGACCCGTTCTTCAGAATCGAGCTCTTCCCATGCTTCAAGAACGCGGCGAAGGGGGGCTGAATGCCCCTTGCCACCGCCGTACAATGGCGATGTGGACTCTGCAGTGACATTTCCGTGCCACACAGGCCCCCTCCCCGTCCTCAACCAGTCAACGTTTCTTTTTGTGAGATAGGCCACTCGATACAGCCAGGCATCCGGAATCTCTCCGCGGCCCATCGCAGAGATGATGGACTGGGGCTTGATCTCAAGGCTTGCGGCAAGCTGCACCTGTGTTTTGAGATCAAGAGCGACGATAAGACGTTCAATTATTTCACGGGGTTCCGAATCCATCCTAATAGCTTATTTTTGTGTTGACATTAAATAAGTTATAACTTATGATGCCGCCGGCTCCGCTATTACGAATAGCGTGATGCCCCCACAAAAAGACCGTAAACACACCACGGGCGTAGCGCTATGGTCGCTCGTGGCACGACGGGGCGTGTCAGTCTTGACGGTCCGGCACGCCTCGTCTTTTTACCCGCACAGGCAGTCTAGCCTCATTTGAAGGGGGATTCAATGGAGACCATTCTTCTCGTTGACGATGAAACAAACGTGCGGCGGCTGGTTCGCATGATTCTCGAGTCGAGCGGCTATACGATCCTCGAGGCAAGCAGAGGGACGGAAGCTCTTCAAATCTGTCAAAAATACGAAGGTCCGGTCCACCTTCTTGTGACCGATGTCATTATGCCGGGAATGAACGGACAAAGCCTGACTGAGCAAGTGACAGCCCTGCGCCCACATGCACGGGTGCTCTATATGTCAGGCTGTGCAGACAGTGCCCTGCTCACTCTCTCCGAAAGAAAAACAGAAATCGCATTCATTCAGAAGCCCTTCACGCCGGACGCCCTGGCCCGCAAGGTGCGCGCGATCCTGGACGCCGCACACTGAGGCCTGAAGGGTTCAGGCGCCCAGGACCGACAGTCCTGCGACGATTCGAAAGTGCTTTTTGTTCCCCTGAAGTAGTCGATGAAAACGTCGGTGTCTACGAGGACCGAGACTTTTGCCATGCCCGGATCTCGGCCAAAAATTCCTCATCGGTGTGCTTGCGGGAACCCTTTCGGAGCGTCGCGACATACTCCGCGCTGTCCTTCACGTCCGTGTGTCCATAGGGATTAAACCGCTCCCGGACGATCTCTTCCAGCAGCGCGACCGGATAGACCCCCTTGCGACGAGCGGCCTTGACGACAAGGGTCTTGAGCACCGGATCAAAGGACAACGTCCATTTCTCTTTGCACAGGGCAACCTTGGGCAATGATCCTTTCCGTTTCATAAACATACGTATTAGACGTGCGCAATTAGGGTGTCAAGGGCCGCACCTTCAGCTCTTCGGCGGGGGCTCCTCCGGCGGCGTGGTCGCCTGCTCGGTGCGCTGGATCCAGCGAAAGACGCCGTAGGCGAAGGAGAGAAAAAAGGTGGCGCAGATGACACCCATGAACAGGGTGGGCACCAGGTCTTGCATCTGCTCCTCGGACGGCTCCGTCACGCCGCTCATCCGCAGCTTGATGACCTCCACCAACGGCCAGCTCAGACTCTCCAACCCGAGAAACAGGAACGCCCAGGCCCAGACATAGGCGGGCGTCGAGCCCAGCCAGACCAGCAGCGCCGTGAACCCAAGCCCGGCCGCCACGGCCCAGGACAGCGGGATCGGGTTCCACACCATCGTGAACCCGATCGTGACGAAGACGCCCGCCGCGACGGCGTTGAGCTTGGGGGTCCACTCACTCATGAGAGTGATCGTTCACCGTTAAACGTTATCCGTTAATCGTGGAAGAAGGAAAGCAAGAGCGTCTCCAGCAATTGCCGTTTAACGTATAACGGTTAACGCTGCGCGCCCGCGAAGCGGGGTTGGTGCCGAAGGCGGGATTTGAACCCGCACGGGTTTCCCCACACGCCCCTCAAACGTGCGTGTCTGCCATTCCACCACTTCG